>Ga0308169_10000202_pt1 | contig 111668 bp, 94 predicted proteins | sample PhyBR1_2_FD_202139 | JGI IMG/M metagenome (GOLD analysis project Ga0308169, IMG submission 202139) | Phyllosphere microbial communities from UC Gill Tract Community Farm, Albany, California, United States - DLSLSB.R1 | ecosystem: Host-associated > Plants > Phyllosphere > Unclassified | place...
GTAAAAATATTAACCTACTTTTGAAACGGACTCTGTATTTATTAGTGCCATTTTCTCTGCACCATTCTTACCAAAAATACTGTATTCCTAATTACCAAAAACTCTGCATTCTTTATTACCGACTACATAAGATCGACTACAGCTGGAAAAGATGCCATTTCGGATAGCTCAAGCATGTGGATATCTGAGATCTGAATTCCTGCCAGTTTCATAGCACTTACCGAGGCGCCAATATCCAGTTTGTCCGTTTCACAGAGCAGATTGAGATCTTTGTTCACAGATACCAGATAAACCTTGCCGGTCATTGCTTCTTCGGGATTGCGGCCAAGATCAAACAACCTTTCACGCATCATGATGTGGCTATAGAGAAGAGCGATCTCCTTAGATGTCGAGATATAAAAACCGTTGCCCAGTGTGAGATCGTTTGAGCCAATCCCTGTATTGGAACGAATTTCAATTTGTTCACCTTCTAAACCGTCGGTACCATGATATAAAATCAAGTCTGAATGGCTTTTCATCTTAATATACCTTTATTTCGTCACCCCCCTTGCCTGGAAACGACCTAGTTTCAATACAGATCATCAATGGTAAAATCAACGTTTTATTCTCAATAAATACAGTAACACGGCATTTGATGTCTGGTGTCGCCATGCTTTCCACTTTAAACCTTTTACTATTCAGATGATACAGCGGATGATCTTCCTTGAGTTCGAGGGTTACCCATCCGCTCGCCCGGATTCGGTCAATTTTCGCCAGGAGTTTCTCATTTTTCTTTTGCCGTTAAAATTTTACCGACCAATTTCTTCGCTCTGGGACAGATCAGCATCCTGCTGGTTTTCCCAGGGAAAGCGTTCTTCGGTATTGGAAGTCGAAACCTCACTTTTTTTTGATTCTGTTTGCTCCGAGGATATCTCTATACTTTTATCCTTTTCTGCTTTGGGGAAGATTGGGGATTTCACTAAAAGTGGTTCTCCGTCACTTTTGGTGAATTATGCTGATTTTGCAAGTACCATTTTCCTTAGCAGCTGAAACCCTGCCTTGCCGTACATCTTTCTTTTAATTGTTTTAATACGATTGACCTGCCCTTCAACCTGCCCATTACTTATATTGGTTATCACTGCGTTATTTACTGCATCATAGTCTTTTAAAAGGTTTTTTGCAAAATTGTTCAAACCACAGTCAGATTCAAACACCTCTTCAATCCAGGTTTTCAGCGTGCCATCCTTTTTAGTCTTAAATAGGTTTTTAAAGCCTTTAACTAACTTTTCCATTTTCTTCATTTGTGGGTATTTTTCAAATAGAAGCTTTAGAAAATCTTTGTCATCAGCTCTTTTTAGTTCGCAGGGCTCCATGTATAGCATAAGTGATAATCTGGTGGGAGACCAGGTTTTTACCAGTATTGGGACTGTGGCTTTCGGTCTAAGAGCTGGTTGCGTATTCTTAAGCTCATTCATTTTATTGCAAAACTGGGTGTACTTCCCATTAAAACCCATCTCAACAATCGTTTTATGCAATTCCCGGTAAGTTTTTACCCTATTTTCTTCCTGCATCAAAAAATCAATAAAGGCATCCAGGTTAGTCGTGGTATGTGCCTGTCTTTTAACCAGCTGTTCCATCATCGTGTATTTTCTCACGGTTGTACGGGTTAATTTTACAGTCTTGGCAATCTGCCTTATACTGTTACCCTTACTATAAAGATCTTTGACTTTTTCGAACTTGTGTAGCTTGTCAATACTGATATTGGCAGTTGTTAAAGTATCTTCTGTAATCTGTGGAATATTTTGAACTGCTGATTCGGTCTCAACGGTCTTAGCAGGCTGATTTTTCGGCTGATTATAAAGTGTAAATGCCTCCCTGAGTTCTTTTCCCTTCGATTGAAATATCCTTTTAGTCGCATCTCCGAGATTCATAAGCAGGTGAAAGCGGTCTGCAACCTGACTGGCATCAGGCGCTCCTGTCTTTATACCTAATGCATATGGGCCGTATCTATCTCTTGAAACCGTTTTTATCTCGGGATGTTGTCTCAGCCATTCGGATAAAGTAGCCGACTCCCGGTCCGGCAACAGATCTATAACTTCTTTTTTCGCTAGATCAACGATGACTGTTCCGTAACTTTTTCCTTTTTTAAATGCCCAGTCATCTATGCCAATAACGCCGGATGTTAGTTTTTTAGGTTGGATATCCAAACGCTTTACCACTCTTAATATTGTGGACGGGCTTACAGGCACACCGGCGTACCGGCTAATAGCTGCTCCCGTATTCCCGCCAAGCTCAAGAGCCATTCTGGTGAGAAGATCATTCGATCTGATCATCCTTCTGTAGTATGGTTTTATTTCACAATCAAACCGTTCGGTAAAGACTTTCCTGGGGCATTCAGGGTTATCACAGAAATATTTTCTAGCTTTAAGTTGAACTTTTGACAAATGGCCGGAAATAGGTAAATCCAAAAGAGTCCTGGAATACCGACTATGAATTTTACTGCTCTTTTTATTACAAACAGGGCAGATTGAACAGGTTTGACATACAGAGGTATCAATATATAGTATTCCTTGTTCCGAATGGATTGAATCAGCTCGTAGCTGCACATTTGTAGGAAGTATAAATTGCGATATCATAATAAAAAGTATATTATAAAATTACACATATTTACACTTATATTTGTTGGTCTTAAAAAAAGCCACCGTGGGAAAATCAGTACTGAAGATTCAGCGTGCAGAAGCTGATGAAATAAAGAAAATCTTAAACAAGAATGAAGCTTACACAGTTGGAGCAAGGCTTAATATTGTTTACTTGGTTGCATTGGGACATTCCAGCAGAAAGCTGTCTGAACTTCATAATATAAGTTTTAAACAGATAACCAACTGGGTGCATCGTTTTGAGAATGAAGGCATAGAAGGGCTAAAGGATAAGAAAGGTAGAGGACGGCATAGTGCATTGTCGAATGAACAGCTTGAAAGAATAAAAACAGTTGTTCTAAAACAGATCCCCTCAGACTATGGATTTGAATCAAACAGGTGGACTGGACCAACCTTGGCCAAATGGATTAAACAGGAATACGGTTTAGCCTATCAGAAAGCACAGGTATACAACTTGCTAGAAAAAGTTGGTATAACCTTTAAAAAGAAGCAGGGGTTAACAAATAATGTGTAGTATTTTAGTATACTTTCACCAAAAGTGACGAAGAACCCTAAAAGTGTGCACCAGTTTTCATTCCAAAATGTGCACCACGCTTTTTACCATCCGGTCTTGATGGAATCGTAAAGACTGAGCCAAATATATCCAATCTTCCCAGATTCCTCCCCTTCATTTTCCAATCTATCTTTCCTGTATTTGATCTGTCAATCCTCCACGGAAGATGGTTTTGCAAGAAAAACGGCCTTCCTGGACACGATTTATAGCAAATCAGCCCAATTTTAAAAACACATCAGAATAAGAAATATAATTTTTGATTTTAAGGCCGTTAGAACATCTCCACTTCGGTTTCTCTAGACGAAACAACCAATGAATCCAATCCTGCTTTTCAGAAGCTTAAAACCGCTTAAAATGAGCCGAGTGGCCACTTTCAAGCGGAATCTAGTGACCAATATAGGCCGAAAAAGATGGCCACGATGGATGAAAACCAGTGGCCACTTTTAGCGGAACCCCCATCTTAACCTGCATTTCAGGCATGTTCTATCGTATCTATGGTTTCGCGAGTTTCAGTAATGAGGCTACGGGCATAGCTTCTACTTTGGAAGCTTCTATCTGCTGATTTACCTATTGAATTTTTCTGCTGTTCCCCATGAGAAAAAAAACTCGCAGAGATTATGACTGCAGCGTTGGTAGTCCTAAAGGCCAAAATAGGGTTATTTTTTTCAATCATAACTATCTGCATATTCTGAGCTGTCTATTGCTTCACGTGTCTTAGTAATAGTGGAGTGATATTCGCGGCCATGGGAGATAATATTTCCATTTGCTACATTTATTGAATCACCAATTTTTAAAGTGTTATAAAACTCACCAGATTGGTTGTATAGCTCGTCGATCCCAGCGTATTCCGAGGCATCTACCGATTCACTTGATCTGGTAATGAGAGTAGTATTTTGTACATCCTTAATACCGAAGCCGGGATCAGGTAAACATTCAGAGTGCTCCACCCTGAAAAGAAGGATTGGACTATTTTGTTTCATATCATCTACCTGAAGATTCACTACAATCAATAGTTTCCCTGGTAAGGGTAACAAAAGATCCCCCACTTAGTTTATACCCTTGATTAGAAAATACCGCTGCTGACTTTACATTAGGTACATGATCAGATGAGTTTTTCAAGCTTGTAGCTGACAAACGGAATTTTAAGATTGGATTTGAGTTTTTGATATTCATTGAGCATAAAATTAGAATAGCTAAGATATAAAAATAGAATGGCACTTACCAAATTGATTGTCATTGCATATATTTACCAGTGATTTTAAACCGAAATGTCAATAACTAGTGTAGCACAGGAAGGCAAAGTCGTAATTAATTACACAATCAATTTCCCGGCTGCGATCTTGTTCAATATGCTTACACCATAATTTTGGCGGGAAATCCAGATAAGAGATAAACCATGAGCAAAAAGAAGAATATCAACCCGATGTATTTCTCCTATCTGGAGATCGAGAACATTAAATGTTTTGGGGGAAGGCAGATACTTGACCTTAAGAATACTGATGGAACGATTTCTCCATGGACAATGATTTTGGGGAACAATGGTTTGGGAAAGACGACTCTACTTAAATGCCTTGCCTGGATGGATACTGCTGAGGAAACCGATGAGGTGAAGAAAAAAGATGCAAAGATTGCCAAAGGGAAAATTGCGGTTAAAGGTGTCATGGACGCTTTGGATAGTGATGCGGAATATGAGCAACTAGCCAGAATCGGCAAATCGGTATTAAGCATGGTAAAAGCGCAATTCGCTATCGGGGTCAAGCTAGGTGAAGTACCAAAAAAACAACAGTTGTTGGAGTACTCGATTGATATTAAAACTGAAGGTGGCAAGTTGCAGGATGTGATACCTAAACTTACCGGTGTGAGTGAGTTCAATGCTCCTTATATCTATGGCTACGGTGCCAGCAGGCATATGGAGCTTAAAAACTCTGATCGGCTTGAACTAACGGATCCGGTATCCAATCTTTTTTCTGAGTCTGGTGAACTGCTGGATGCCAGTGAACAATTGCTTTTCCAGGATTATGCGGCCCTACAAGAGAACCCAAAAGGCAAGGAAACTGTCCTGTTACAGAAGATTAAGCAGCTCTTGGTAGATTTGTTGCCCGGTATTGAGCGGCCTGAAGATGTAGTAACTTATGCTAAAACGCGGGAGGTCAAGATCCGTACGAGAGACGGTGAAGTCCCATTGAATAATCTGAGCTTAGGCTACAAAACGATGGTCGCCTGGACAGTGGATTTGGCACTGAAGATGCTGCATCAAAATCCCGATAGTGAAAACCCGTTAGAGGAGCCTGCAATAGTCATTATTGATGAGGTGGACCTTCATCTTCATCCTAAGTGGCAGCGCATCATTCAAGAGAAACTGACAAGCACCTTCAAGAAAACTCAGTTTATTTGTACAGCACATAGTCCATTCATGGCACAATCATCTGAGAATGAAAACCTTTGCGTATTATCAAGACAAGAAAGTGGTGTGGTTATTGAAAATGAGCCTCACATAGTGCGCGGCTGGAGGCTTGGACAGATCGTTACCAGTGAACTGTTCGGTTTAAACACTGACCGGGGGCCGGATGCGGAAAAAGATATTTCCGAGCGCAGGCAGCTACTTGATAAACCAAAGCTCAGTACGAATGAGCAAAAACAACTCGATCAGGTTAGTCAAAAGATCAATAGCCTGCCGTCTGATAATCCGGAGGATGATCTTTTGATGGCAAAGATCAGAAAGGCAACAGAAATTTTAGCATCAAGAGGGATTATAACAGATGATCAGGATTAACAAAGGCGCTGCGCCTCCAGCGCTGGTCAAAGCCAGTGCCCGTCATAACGCAAGTAACGCCATAAAATATCTTGCCAACAAGGCTAATTACGATAGTGGTAATGAAGCCTTCAAATTTACAGATGCCTACAATTCAAAAGCAGTAAAGCTTGCGCTTCATGCAGCCCAGTTTGGAAAATGTGCCTTTTGTGAGGCGAAGTTTGTCAATGATGATGCACATGTTGAACATTTCAGGCCGAAGGGTAAGGTTGAGCAGTATCCCAGTGGGCCTTCGACCTATCCTGGTTATTACTGGCTTGCCTATGAATGGTCAAACCTATTACTCTGTAAGTCAACTACTAATAGTAGCATTAAGCGAAATTTCTTTCCCTTACGGGGACGGGTGACTAGAAACCTTAACCATTTGGGAACAAATATCGAATCTAACCTCTTGATTGATCCGGCTACAGAAGATCCTCGGGACCATATCCGTTTCTATGGCGAGGAAATAAAAGGAATTACTGCCAGGGGTCGCAGGAATATCAGTTTTTTTGACCTGAGAAATGCGCAGATTGATGAATCGAGAAGACAGTATTATCGTACACTGAAAGCAATCAAATCCGGCGTAGACGCGTTACTCGCTACAGGATCAACGGTAAATGATCCTGATGTTGCAGAGATGATTGCTATTTTAAAGGAATCCGTTCTGCCAAGTGCGCAGTTTAGTTCAATGGCAATAGATTTGCTGCAAGGGTGGCCCCATCTGGTGTAAGCGCTGAACAGCCAGGAAAATCTATCAGTAGATCCATTTCCGACATGATACACTCTATCCTCCAGTCAATGAAGTCATTTACAACTGGGTCGTTATTGGATTGCTGCATCAGAATATAAAAATCCAAAACCGCTCTAAAGACAAACATGCCGTGCAATACACCACGGGCAGGCCGCTGCTGTCCTCTCCATGGAGAATAGAAAGTCTGCTCAGACTGGGGATCCACTAACGATAGATGGGATTCGATTAGGCTAAGCTTAAGGTGCATAGATTCATGAAGAATGGATTCCGATAGGCGATAAACAAGACTTTCGTTTTGTTCATTGCCAATGGATACAAAGATTGAAAATGGCACATCAGGATGGGAATAGCTAATATCGTATTCGGGCTCTGGTTGGGAAAGGAAATGTACAGATTTGCATAGCGTGGCAACACCTTCCGCACAATCACCGGCTTTGGAGAACAGCCGCATTGATTGACTGAACTGCGAAAGCCCCCCAAACAGCGCGACCTCTTTCCATGAGAGCAGTTCCAGGCCATGCTGCTGATGAAAATGATCAAGATTTTCCATATCAGGTTCCTCGAACCAAATGGTCTGATCTGCTAACGAAAATAGCACCTCCCTTGAGGATTTGGACCTATTTATCCCCGGTGAGATGAACTTGTGCAACAGATAATCCATGTCACTCGATAGGATGCCCGTATTAATCAAAGATTCCATCTTTTGGTCATAAAGTCTGCGGGCAAGTGCAGCCCCCCATAATGGATTAGGCACATGAATAAATTCGAGTATTTCCTCTTTCAACGAACTCACAATATCTTTATTTAAAGGTATAAACCAGAGTATAGCGGGTAAAATCGTATATTGTTGAAACAGCATGAAATGATTTGGGCGAGATCTCAAAACCAATTGCTGAGTTATTCAAGGGACTGACCAATGTGGCGATATCAGAGTGATCACGGGAATTTAGCAAGATAAGGTATCCTCCGTTATCCTCCCGCCAGCCACTATTGATCTGTACCACTAAGCGGTGGCTTTCCTCTCCACCTAGGAAGTCATTATGAACACCCATGCGGTATCCATCAATCATCTTGTGTACTGTTATCCCAACCAGCTCAAGTGAACCGCATTGCATGTTTCCATCAAACTGGGCGGCAATAAAATCTACGGTTGACGGTTTGGTCAGCAGGGAAAGAGTGACAGGAAAATCTAAAGCATGCAACAGACTAAACTCATACTGCGTGTAAAACGAGGTTTCTGTATACTCCCATGAATTCGTCTCCTCCAGCCAAGCAAATAAATCCTGGGAGAGTGTATCAGGAAAAAAGTTCGTTAAAAAAAAGTGTTTGAAAGGTGAAACTTCCATATTGCTTAACTCAGGTCTTAATTCAGTTTTGTTCATGCTGTTATACCATTATGGAAATCAATTCCCTCATCCCCTGTATTAAGTGGATTTGATCCTTGCAGTAAATCGATTCATTATCAAAACCATTCTCCTCTTTCCAGCGGTGCAGTATCATCCCACCCCCACAAAGGTTAAGAAATTCACAATTCAAACACTTCGAAGCAGTCGGTCTTTGCATTTTTTTGTAGGCTAAAAACTCCTCTGAGCCCAGGAATTCTAACAGCCCCCGGTCTTTGATGTTTGTCTGTGTAGAAAACTGATCTGCACCGTTAAAGGAACTTTTGAGTGTATCATTTTTCATCATTACGCCATCCGTATCAATTATTAAAATACCAAAATCAGTAATACCCATCCCCTCTTTTGATACCTGTCCACCCAGAATTAACTTCAACATGTCATCCAACACCCTGATGGGTAATGGGTGTTCATCCTCCAAATAAACCTTTAATAGTCCAAGCATCCATTCCCCATATTCAGTGGATGAAAATGAGGTTTTACCATCTGGTAGGTTTGTATGGTTTCCATCACGGTATAAAAAATCGACGCTCGGCGTATGAAGCTTCTTGAAGAAGTGATATATTTCTGCTGGATCTGAAACAGGGTCAATGACAGCCAATAGTCCCGCATTCAGAAAAGCACTGTCTTTATGGGCCTGAAGTAGGCTGATCCCCTCGATAACCCGACTGTGGGTACCCTCATCGCGATGTCCTACACGGTACTTATCGTGGATATTGCTTGGGCCGTCAATACTAACCGCGATACTAACCTTATAGCGGCTGCATGTTTCCATGAATTCTTCGGAAATCAATATACCATTGGTCTGTAAACTGATTGGATAGCTTATTGGCAGTGCACTCCTCAGAGCGGCGAGTAGATAGCTCAGGCGTGATACTCCCATCAACAAAGGCTCTCCCCCGTGAAGCACAACACTAAAGATGGATTGCTGAGCCTTTCGAAGCTGGACTAGTTCATTTACAATTGCGTCAATAGTCTCAAATGACATGAATTTTGGAAGTTTTTGCCAATTATCATCCCCCATATTGTATACATAACAGTAGGTACAATTAATGTTGCATCTACTAGCTACTTTAAGTAGTATGGTATCAATACTAGTCAAAATATGAAATCACTAACGGCCCCTATTGTGCCTGTTGTGTGTGCGGTTATAACCATTTACCACATATTCGTCATCGAACTTAATCTCATTGATTAATCGCTTTAGTACTGCATTATCCACGCGCTTGACATCGATGGCAAGTTCGACTTTCGTCGATGGTTGATTTTGGTCGTGCAGCAAATTATTGGATTCCATGATGAGTGATAAATTTGAAACAAAGGTATAAAAAATAATAGCCATAAAAAAAATAAGAAACAAAACACTGTCAATCAGCATTTTAAAAAAAAACCTGATCAAGCAAAAAAAATTGGTGGACTTATAAAATACTCATTTACATTGATTTAATGATAAATAAAAGATTGATTAGACTAGAAAATAGAGTTATTTATTCTCGTTAAAACATGTACAATTACCTCTTAAAAACAATCTATTTAACTATCACAAACAACACTTGTAAACTGGACGCACCATTTATCTCACAACTTGAAGCAAGTGTCCCTATTCAATTATGCATAAAAAGATTTTATGGCTGTATTGGGGATTTAAGCAATAGCATCCTCCAGTTTTCGCTGATCAGTAGTCAACTTTTTCGGTCAGTTGTTCAAACTATTTCGCTTCCAAGTGACCGCCCCGCTCATTTCAAGCACTTTTAGCCGTTTGGAGGCCCATCGGGCTCATTCGTGGTTTTCTCTGCCAAGATTAAACTTTCGATACGTTAAAGGCCTTAAAATTGATAAGTATTTTATCAAAATTTACTACCGCCTTACAACGTTCATAAAAGTTCGACTTTTCGCGAATTGACTTTAGGGAAAAGGCGGAATTTATGATGCAAATTTTGTGCAATATGGAGATTTCGGCTTCATTGACCAGGTAATTCCGTAGCGGATTGACCAATCCAAGAAAACACATGACTCATTTGTAGCATATTAATTATCAGTTTGTTGAACTGGTCAGTCTAGACCGAAACAGACTGACCTTAAATTCCGAAATGAGTTGATCACTCCTAGCGAAATCTCCACTCTTGTTAAAAAAGTAGCTCATTTTGGAGCCGTGCATTATAATTCCGAATCATTAAAATCAATCTAAAAATAAATTTAGATAAATCTAAATTTATTTTTAGTCTTTTCTATTTTTATTATTAGATTTACAAAAAAATCAGATAACATGCAGAAAAGATTACCCATTGTCATGCTTTCACTTATGAGCCTGGTTGCTATAATGGTGTCCTGTGAGAAGATAATCCCTTCTTCTCCAAAAGAGGATGAAATTCTTGATGGCCCGGTAGAAGGACTCAGCTATGAACAGCTCAGACGGTTCGCTTTGGGAGATGCAGCCTTCAACAATGAGATATTTACCCCTGAGAATGGTCTTGGTCCTGGCTTTGTTGCAACCAGCTGCGGAAGCTGCCATGCGGGTGACGGCAAAGGCCATCCTTTCACTACGCTGGTCCGTTTCGGGCAGACCGATGAAAGAGGCAATAAATTTTTGGACCAGGGAGGCCCACAACTGCAGAACAGGGCTATTCCCGGATACCAACCTGAGCAAATCCCAGCAGGGGCCACCTTTTCAAAATTTACACCGCCTGCCAATACCGGCCTTGGCTTTCTCGAACTGGTAGCCGATGCAGATATACTATCTATGGCTGACCCCCAGGATCTGGATAACGACGGCATTTCTGGTGTCCCAAACTATGCAATACTTACCGCGTATGTTCAGGCCCTTAACAATGCTATTGCACTGAACGGAAAATATATCCATCGTTTTGGGAAAAAGGCGGCAGCATATAACCTGCTCCATCAGACCGTGAATGCCTACAACCAGGATATCGGGATCACTTCAAGCTTTGACCCCATTGATGCATATACACGGATGGCGATTGATCCTGAAATCCCCACACTTACAGTGAATAACGTGGTGTTTTATCTACAGGCTCTAAAAGCGCCCATACAGCGCGATGCGGGGAATGCGGAAGTTGAAACCGGCAGGAAACTGTTCGAAAAGATCAACTGTTCAAGCTGTCACAAGCCTACCCTAAAAACAGGTTTTTCCCCAGTGGCTGCTCTGTCCAACAAAGAATTTCACCCCTATACCGACCTGTTGCTCCATGATATGGGACCTGGCCTGGATGATGGTTACACGGAAGGATCGGCAAAAACCTTCGAATGGAGAACCCCGCCCCTATGGGGACTGGGACTTTCGATGAACTCGCAGGGGGGATCTTATCATCTGTTGCATGACGGAAGGGCAAAAAGCATCGAAGAGGCGGTAACCCTTCATGGAGGAGAGGCATCTGCAAGCCGCAACAGGTTCAACCAGCTGTCTGGGGCAGAAAAAAATGCCCTGCTGAGATTTTTAGAATCACTATAGAAATGAAAAGAAAAGATTTTATAAAAGGCTGTGGAATGGCCTGCCTTGGAGGCCTTGGGATCACCACGTTGATCAGTGGATGCAGCAGCCTGGTACCGGCGACGGGCGAGATTGCAGGGGATAACCTGGTCGTAGAAATGAAGGACTTTGAGCTCAGACAGGGAAAAAATGTCCAGTTCAAAAGATACATTGTAGTCAGCAATGACCTGCTCCGATATCCAATCTGTATATACCGGCATGATGAACTGAATTATTCTGCACTGTGGATGCAGTGCACCCACCAGGGAACCGAGCTCCAGGCTTTCGGAGACAGGCTTCAATGTCCTGCCCATGGAAGTGAATTTGATAATAAGGGCAGAATGACAAATGGTCCGGCCGAAGCAAACTTAAGAACTTTCCCCATCACCATAGAAAAAACCAGGATCAAAATTTCACTGAAGGCAGTATGAAAAAACTTTTTACGCTAATCATATCTATTGGTATCGGTCAGATGGCTTTTGCCCAGATCGACCCGAAACTTTTACGGGCCAAACCCAGTGATACCGCAAAAAACACACTGAACATGGATGCAGTTTATGAACGGCCTTTTATTGCCGTGGGAAAACTTCCGGTGTCGGTGGGCGGATACATGGAAGCTAACTGGCAGTATCAAGGTACAGACGGGATCTCTGAAGGACAGCAGTTCCAGTTCAGAAGGATGACGCTATTTGTAGCCTCAACCATTTCCAAGCGCATCAAGTTCCTTTCCGAGATCGAATTTGAACCTGCTGAAAAAGAAATAGCGGTTGAATTTGCTGCGCTGGATCTGGAACTGCACCCCTTGCTTAATTTAAGGGGTGGAATGATATTGAATCCCATTGGTGCATTCAACCAGAACCATGACGGTCCTAAATGGGAATTCACCGACCGTCCGATCGCCATGACACAGATGCTGCCTGCAACCTGGAGCAGTGCAGGATTCGGGATTTATGGCAAGAACTATAGTGGTGACTGGATGCTGGGCTACGAGTTATATGCCACAAGCAGCTTTGACGATTCCATTATTGCAAACCCTGAAAATAGAACCTCCCTGGCTGCTTCAAAAAGGAATCCGGAAAGGTTTGAAGAAATTGCAAGCGGGCAGCCGCTTCTAACGGGAAAGGTTGCGGTACGCAGGAACAATATAGGCGAACTCGGCGTATCCTATATGGGAGGTGTTTACAATAAATGGCAGTCGGACGGGATTGTTATCGATGACAAACGCAGGTTAAATGTTTTCGCCATAGACTTTAACACTACACTTCCCAAACTTAAGACCTTCATCACCGCTGAGTGGGCATGGATCAGGGTAGATGTTCCCGACACCTATTCCCAGCAGTTCGGGAGCCGCCAGATGGGCGGATATATAGATATTGTTCAACCTGTGATAAAAAAAACGATCCTGGGCTGGCAGCATTCTGTTGTAAGTTTAGCCTGCAGGGTAGAGTATGTGGACTGGAATGTAGGGAAGTTCAGGGAGACCGGCGGGAATATTGGTGATGAGCTTTTCAGCGTAATGCCCGGCATCAGTTTCAGGCCAAGGCAACAAACCGTGCTGAGGTTTTCCTACCGAAAACAGTGGCAGAAGGATATCCTTGGAAACCCGCCTGCCAGAACCGGAGCGGTGCAGTTCGGGGTGTCAACCTATTTTTAATGATACCTGCCAGGATAAACGCTACAAGAAGCCTAAGAGTATATTCCATTCATTGTCCATATCCATTTAGGGTGTTTGGCCTGATTTATTTTTTATGCGTTCCCGCACCAAATGGATATTATTTTGCTTTCCCTGCGAGAGCATAGACTTGCAATAAGGCGTAAAAAAACGGTGGGCTGATAGAAATGCAAGTGTTTCTTTATCCCAATAGCCTAGGTCCACATCTGCCCTTTTCTGCATTTCGCGCGCAACCTTTGCATCGGTGATGAGAAATTCCTCATTGCCCAAGTTATAGGTATCCGCATCACAGATAATTTCTTCAAGGATATTGCTAGGGCTATGTGGAATGGAGGTGGAGAGTATGCAGCGGCCAATGGCGGAAATGATATCCGGTGCAATCCCTTTATCTGAAAGAAACTCTTCCATCAGTCGCACGCTTCGATGCTCATGGCTGGCAGGAGGCCCAGTCAGCTGCCCGGTATCATGAAACCATGCGGCAGAGAAAAGTATGAATTCCTGAAGGTCATCCAGGCGAAAATTGGAAGCGATTTCCTGGGTCCTTTTGACCACAAGTCTGGTATGATCCAGATCGTGGTATGCCAGGTCAGTCTGCCAGTGCTCCTCAAAAAGATAGCTTACATAAGCTTGAACATCTCCAATAAGCATACTGAAGATGTTTCTGCGCCTGCGCTTAAAAAAGTATTTACCTGTTAGCAGGATCACAGACCCCGCTAGCACACAGATCAATAATAACTGATAATAATTCATAATATCTTATTTTTTTAATCCGCCTGTCCTAAAGAGATAATAGGCACTCTGATAATAAGAAATGGCTTCCCTTCCAAGTGTTTCAGAAGATTTCGCTGAGGTCTGTATATTGGTTTTGAAATCATAAAGATAGCTCTGCGGGGCTTTCCTTGGACTGAGTACCACAAGGGTGTCGCTACGGAGATAACCGAGCTTTTGATAGGTTCCTAGCAAGATCCTTGGGCGGTACCCGGCTGAGCGAACATCCATACCGAAGTTATTGCTCTCAAAGTCCCATTTCAACAGGCCGAACAAGGTTGGATAGAGATCTATCTGTGAGCAAAGGCTGGGAATTATCGAAGGGGGCTGTCCATTGAGGTTGTATATCATCGCTGGGATATGGTAACGGGAGATATCAATCTCGTTCTTTCCTGCGCTTTCCGCGCAGTGATCGGCAACGAATATAAACACGGTATTGCTGAACCATGGCTTTTTCCGGACCTGTCTTAAAAATTCCCCAATGGCATAATCGGTATATTTTACTGCGCCCTCTCTTCCCGTACCTGGTGGGATATCTATCTTTCCTTTGGGATAGGTAAAGGGCCGATGGTTGGAAGTGGTCATGACAAAATCGTAGAAAGGCTTCTTTAACGAGTGCCTTTTATCCGCATCACGGATTACCGCAGCGAAAAGATCCCCGTCCGAAACGCCCCAGGCATTTTCAAAGCTCACTTCGCTATCGCTCAGGATGGTCCGCTTTCCCAGATAGGCATCGCCCATTGTAAGCTTCCTCCCCCTATCTGTTATGTCATAGCCATTGCTTCCGAAGAACTGGTTCATATTGTCAAAGTAACCGTCCCCGCCATAAAAAAAGCCTGTGGAATACCCACGTTTGGAAAAAATACTGCCTATTGTGCTCAGGTTTGCATTATTGCTCCTCCTTACAATACTATTCCCCGGTGTTGGCGGAACGGCGAGGGAAAGCGCCTCCATCCCTCGCACGGTACGGGTGCCTGTTGCATACATGCGCTCAAATAGGATGCTCTCTTTGGCCAGCGAATCCAGAACAGGTGTCAGTTTTTGTGTATTGCCAAAAGTGCCCATATAATCAGCGCTGAAACTCTCCATGACCACCATGATGACATTGGGTTCCGTCTGGCCATTACCGGCCAGAACCGATCTACGTACCGAAGGACCTTTGAAAATAAACCTGCTAGAGGGAGAGGAGAGTTCTTTTCTTACCAAATTGAAGGCAAGCTGATTTGTGAGCATCGGATAAAACTGATCGTAGCTAAGTTCATTCGCCTTGAAGGCCGCTACGAAAGAATATATCCCTGCTTTGGAAATTTCTGCAGCATAACGGTTACCGCTTTTATCCCCCCAGGAGTTATCTATCTCTATCGTATAGAATATTGCTGTCAGAATGATCAGGGCTGTATTTACCGATCGACGGGCAAAAGGTGTAGCAGACTCGAAGCTCTTCCTGAAAGCCCCCTTCATAAGATAGTTCCATAAAAAGGAGATGATGACAACAGCTGAAATCAAAAGCGGGAGCGGATAGGACTCGTTGATGTTGTGTACAACCTCATAAGTATAGACCAGATAATCTACTGCTATAAAGTTAAAACGGCTCTCAAATTCCCGCCAAAAAGTAAATTCTGCAAAAAAAGAAAATATCGAAATCAAGACCATCAGAAAAAGAAGGATATGGGTAAACACCTTGTTAAATCCAGTCCTATTCCATTTTTGGGGAAGGATGAGCAGATAAAGTGCATAAAATACACTGAAATATGTGGCCACCCCAAGATCGAAGACGAATCCTTTAGCAAAGACGGCGAGGATTTCTCCAAATCCCAGCCCCGCCTTTCCGAGCGAAATCGCAGTAAAACTGATCCTCAGCATGGTCGAGACACAAATGAAGAAAAAGATAAAGGAATATAGTACACTATATCGGCTTTTCATAAAAATCTGCTTCATGGTTTATTTTTTAGATCCGGGGGTGTTGATAACAGAATCGTTGTTTTTTTCGTTGGTATCCTTGTTCCAATGTGAATTATAGAAATGTTTGGCTTTAAAATAAATGGCGAGTGCCAGCAGCAGCGCCAGAATCCAATAAAATACCATCAGGAAAACCGATTTCTTTGGCCCCTTGGCCTTTTTCTTTTTTGGAGCTGTTCCCCCACCCCTGGCAGCAGCCGGCCTGGGCCTGTTGTTTCTTTTGGTCTGCATTTTATTCAATGTTCTAAGATCGGTCAGGAGCCTTGTGGATACCTTTCCGCGGTTTGGATTATATTTTGTGTGATCAGGGGATAATCTTTGCACTGCCATTATCCCTCCAGGCTGATAAACCATTGCTGGGCCCTGTTGATGGCAACCTCAACAATATTGAGCTCGCTTACCTCTTTGGTAATTCTAAGTTCGTTGGCGATCTCGATCGCTTTTTCCCTTACCCTTGGGTCAAGGTCCTTCATCTCAAGTGGAAAATTTTCTGGTGTCCAGTCCATCGGTTTTTAGTTTTATATTAAATTATTTTTGGATCATGCCCGAGAGCACATTGATTGTCAGGGCAACTATTACTGTATTAAAGGCAAATGAAAGCACACCGTGCATCCATGCAAGCCTTCGGATCCGTTTGGAGGAGATTTCTACGTCAGATACCTGAAAAGTCATTCCAACCACGAAAGCGAAATAGACAAAATCCATATAATCGGGATCTTCTCCTCCCGGAAAGATCAGTCCTCCGGGCTTTTCTATTTTTCCTTTCTTCTCATGCTCGATGTCACAGTAATAGAAATGTGCATATCGCATGGTAAAGACGGTATGAACCAGCCACCATGAGCTAACCACGCAGAGCAACGGAATAACGATAGTCATAAAAAGGCCCTGATCGGTCTTTTCCGAATTCTCACGCAAAAGGATAATAATGGAAAAAAGACTGGCGAATGCAGCGGCTATGGCAAAAAGAAAAATGAGCGCCCTGCTTGAATCCTGCGCATGGGCATCGTGTTTTATCTGACTGGGATGCGAGGAGTTAATGGTTGTCCATGCAAGCGCAATGCTGGTTGTTGCATAGCTTAGCCATGCAACCATCCACCTGACAGAGGCTTCCAGTTCCATAACATAGCAAATACCAAGGGCGGCAAGAGCAACACCCAGGGAGAGGTAAAGTTTATGGTGCGCATCGAACTGACTGATTTTAGTGATAATATGCATGGTTTAGATTAAATAATGAGCCCCAGAACCATAAACAGAAGAAATCCTAAGAAAAAAGCCGCGGTAAAAAATGGAGAATCCTTTTCTTCATGGGCTTCGACAAGAAGTTCCTCGGTAACTAAAAACAGTAAGGCTGCGCTACCAAATGAGAGCACAAGTTCCAGTACTTTTTCTCCTGTAAAATGCAGCATAAAAAAACCTCCCCCTGTTCCCAATAGAAAAACCAGGCCAAATAGCGAGAGCACCCTGATCAGCCTCCTTTTGGAATTTCCAAGCTTGGTCAGCCTGGTACCTACTGCGAGTCCCAGCGAAAGGCATTCCATCGCAAGTGCCAGTGCAAGCAGGGTTCCTTCTTTTGATCCCGCTGCAAATCCTATCCCTAAAAGAAGACCGTCCAAGAGCAGGTCAATGCCTACCGCGATAAGCATTCCCCAAGGCAACAGCTTGCTGTCGTTTGTTCCGCCCATTTTGACCTCAAGCCTGGCGGTATACCATTTGATCAGAAGCATGGCCGAAATACCCAAGGTAAAACCTACAATGATGGCGGTTGTATCATGGATCCTGATCATATCAGGCAAAAGCTCGACTGCCACGACTGAAAAAACTACCCCTGCAGCAAAGTGGAGGATCGTACTCTGCACAGCAGCCGTGGGCTTTTTCCAGGTTACGATCATGCCACCGACTATAAGTAAGACGACCGGAAACGCTGCAAACAGTAATATGTTTAATGAAATAAGTTGTTTAGCCTGCATAATTCTTTCTTAAATAAAATCTATTGGCATGAAAGGAAAGGTACCCCAGGTTGAGGTCGAGGCATGTGCCGATAAGAATCTCCATGGGGATCAGGAACAGATATTTCAGCACTGAGCCAAATGTCGAGTAAGGCAGATAGATGATGAAGAATAGAGGTACTCCGGTAAAGAGCACACTAAAAACAATTGCATGAACGGCAGGAAATATGAGATGCTCCACAGCGTCCATATCAGCGATATCGGCACCAATGTTCAGGACGATTGCCGGTACGCTGAATATGATCAACAGGTACAATACCCATTTTGGATAGTGTTTCCTAAGCGTTGTGGTCAGCCTGATACGGTCGCAATCCTGGACTGCAGCCATCAGGGGGATCGTGATGATCACTGTCCAGAGTGCTGCCAGACCATATTTTGCACCGCCCTGTGAATAGGTGGAAATACCTGATGGGTCATCGTAACTCGCACCGGTAACGATGCACGGCCCCAGGGCTTTCAGGAATTTTTTAACCTTTTTGAACATGCCTTATTTTTTCCTCTTTTTCGGTGCTTTTTTATTATGTCCGTTGTCGTAAGCAAGTAAGCGCAGCGCATTAAACACTACGACCAGCGTCGATCCCTCGTGGGCGATTACTGCCGGTCCGATCGAAGCGACACCCAGTATGGTCAGTGGAATAAGTGCGGCGACAACACCAAGGGAAATCCAGAGGTTCTGTTTAATGATGCCCCTGGCTTTGCGGCTAAGCCCGATGGCAAAGGGAAGGCTTTCCAGCTTATCGCCCATCAGTGCAATATCTGCTGTTTCCAAAGCAACATCAGATCCCGCAGCGCCCATAGCAATACCTACGGTACTTTTGGCCATGGCTGGGGCATCATTCACGCCGTCTCCCACCATCGCAACCATTTTTTCTGATTTGGCGAGTTTCTGTACTGCCTTGACTTTGTCTTCCGGCATAAGGTTGCCCCATGCCTCGGTTACACCAATCTGTTTGGCTACCGCCTCTGCAACCTGTTGGTTGTCCCCGGTGAGCATAATCATTTTTTTGATCCCCAGCTCTTCTAGTTCTTTAAGCACATGTTTTGCCTCTTCACGGGGAACATCCATAAGGGAAAGAATGCCGATGAAATCGTTATCGACCCTGACAAGCATCGAAGTATGTCCGCCCTTTTCCAGCTCTTCAACCTGTTTGAGAATATCTTCGGGTATTCCATCCTTTTCAAAAAGGGCCTTGTTTCCAATGAATACTTTTTTACCGTTGACCTCCGCCTGAACACCTCTCCCGGTAATGCCCTTGACGTTATGTGCCTCCGGAACGGATTTTTTCTTCATCTTTTCGAGTGCGCCTTTTACAATTGCCTCGGCCAGCGGGTGGTCGCTGAGTTTTTCAACTGCAACAGCAATACCCATTAGTTCCTCTTCTGATATGTCATTCAGTGGAATCACGTTTGTGAGCTGGGGCTTGCCTTCGGTAAGTGTTCCGGTCTTGTCGAACGCGATTGCGTTGAGTTCGCCCAGATCTTCCAGTGGCCGCCCTCCCTTTATAAGGACTCCGCCACGTGCAGCCCTTGCAATACCGCTAAGTACTGCGCTTGGGGTAGAAATCGCCAAAGCGCACGGGCTTGCAGCAACCAGTACGGACATCGCGCGGTAAAAACTTTTGCTAAACGGCTCATCAATAACCAGGAATGCAAAACATAGTGCGGTCACCAGAACCAGTACAACCGGAACGAAATACTTTTCGAACCTGTCGGTAAATAGCTGCGTTGGGGATTTTTGTTTTTCCGCCTCATTTACCATTTTGATCAGGCGTGAGATGGTAGAATCCTTGGCTTCCCTGATTACCTTAACCTCCAGAACCGAGGCTCCGTTGATTGTTCCGGCAAATACACGGAACTGGGGCTTGATGGTTTTTTCGGCAGAATAGTCCTTTGATGCGTCCGGTACGGGTGATTTGTCCACTGGCACACTCTCACCCGTAATAGGAGCCTGGTTGACACTGCCCTCACCCTTTACAACCACTCCGTCTGCCGGAATCTTGCTGTTGGGCTTGATGATAATGACATCTCCAAGCTGAAGATCTTCGATGCGCACCTCAGATTCCTTGCCATCCCGGACAACCAGGGCTGTCGGGGGAGCCAGACTGGTAAGGGCCGCTATAGATTTTCTTGCCTTGCCCATCGCATAGTGTTCCATCGCATGTCCCAGACTGAACAGGAAGAGCAATAATGCGCCTTCGGCCCAGGAACCCAGGATTGCTGCGCCGATTGCGGCGACCAGCATCAGAAAATCGATCTCAAAGCCACCTTTCAGTATAGTTTCAACTGCTTCCTTGGCCGTAAAGAAACCGCCAAAGAAATAGGCTGTTATGTAGAGTGCAAGGCTTGCCCATTCGGGAACACCGTCTATGAAAGAAATTCCAAATCCTATCCCCAGCGCCGCGCCACAGATAAAGGCGAAGATCATTTCCGTGTTCTTCCCGAAAATCCCGCCATGTTCATGATCATGACCTTCCTCTTCAGCATGGTCAAGATGAGCCTCTTTCTCCTTTTCAGCTTCTTTTCCCTTCTTGGATGGTTTTTCAGAAATAGGCTGTGAAGAAGTTTTGATTTCTTCCTTTACCGGCTTCGCTTTTGTTTCTTTGGAATCTGAGCCTTCCTTCCGGACTACAGGCTTTTTGGCAGATGATTTGGTGTCGGATTTTTTCTTCTTGTTTTCCATATCGGGGTAAATTGATTTTTGTTGAATATTCAGGGCAACCGCTTTATCTGTATTCTCTGCCCGTGTGGGTTCACTTTTTTTAAAAAGATGCCTCCCTAACGAGGCACCTTTATTCAATGTGTGTACTAAAAATTCTTTGTGGGGACTTTACTCTTCTTCGCTGTTCTTCATTTTTGACAGCAGATCATATGTACCTTTAAGTACAACCTTGCCTGTAAAATCTCGTCCCGAAGGCATGGTTACCTCTATATAACCGCCGTCGGATATACCCGTTGTAACCTCTACCATTTCAAAATGATGGCCGGCCTCAGTGGCGCCCTCTTTGTTTCCGGATTCGTTTTTTGCTGGTTCCTTTGCCTTTTTGTCCGCCGAGTTCTGGACGAAAATGTATTTTTTGCCCTCAAAGTCTACAACCGCTGCAGAAGGCAAAGCCATTACCTGCACGGCACCTGTTTCGATGAAAGCCTTAAGGTAGGTACCAGGTATAAACCCGGCGCTTCCCTGGGCAATAGCATGAACGGTCACGGTCTTATCGGCATTGATCTCACCGCCTACCAGCTGTACGACAGCAGTCCGCTGGGTAGAATCATTGGTGAGTGAAAAAAGCACCTTCTGTCCTTTTTTTACCTTCTGTGCATCTTTTTCGAAAACGTTGAGCTCAACGTGGAGATTCGAACTGTTTACGATTTCGAACATTGCATCATTGGGGGCCACGAATTTGCCCGTATTTACGTTAACCTTGGTTACATAACCATTGATCGGCGAGTAAATATTTATCTGACTACGGATATTGCCGGCGTTTAGCGAGGACGGATTGATATTGATCAGTTGAAGACGTTGCTTTAATGCATTTTCCCTTGCAAGATTTCCCAGATAAGCTGCTTTGGCCTGTTGGAGTGTTTTTTGAGCATTAACGTTTTGCTGGGCAAGGGTCTGTTGTCTTTTGTATTCAGAATCCGAAAGTTCAAGCTGGCTTTTGCTCTCCAGGTAATCCTGTTGCATCTGCACATACTCCTGATTCTGGAGTATGGCGATAACCTGACCTTTGCTCACCTTTGTCCCCTGTAACAGCGGGGTGGATTTTACAATACCACCCATCTGAGTGGTAATGCTCACCAGGTTCTGTGGTGGCACGTCAATAAAGCCGTTTACTTTCAGCATACCGCTGAGTGCACGGAGCTCGGGACTTCCCAGCTCTATCCCTACAGACTTGAACTGTGACTGGCTGAGCTCTACTGAGTTGCTTTCCTCGGTGGCCGTGCTGTCTGCAGAGGCTTCTGTTCCAGCGCCATCTTTTTCCTTGCTGCCGCAAGAAGAAAGCACTACTGCCAGTGCCCCTATGTAAGATAATCGGCTGAGGGCTTTAAATATTTTTTTCATTTTTATATTGTTATTGACCTTTTAGGTACTGTAATGTGTATACTGATTGATTGTATTGGTTGATGGCCTCCAGATAGCTGAAGCGGATATCAGAGTAGGTACGCAGGGCCTGCAGATATTCTACATAGCCGATCTCCCCTGCCTGAAATGCAATCTGGGACTGCTTTAGGATCAGGTTGGCATTCGGCAGGGCACTGTTCTTATAATAGGCGATACTTCTGGAATTTTTCTGAAGGTCCTGGAAGGCCTGCTCATACCTTCCACGAAGATCTGTCTGGGAAAGGATAAAATCGCTTTCGGCTACCTGCTTATCTATCTTTGCCGCTTTTATCCTTGAGGAGAAAGGCTTAAAGAAAAGCGGTATGGAGATCCCTGCGGAAACCCCCTGAAAACGTTTGCCTCCATTAAAATAAAGATCCTGACCGCCAACATTCTGTGCTCCGATAATGGACTGGTTGAAATAGCCGATACTGAAATCGGGGCCGGAGCGTGAGCGCTCGAGCCTTACCGTCTTGTCGGCAATATCTATCTGCTGGGCCTGCAGCGCAAGAATTGGATTTTCTGATGTAACGGTATCAGCCTGGCTAACATTCCAGACTACCTGGCCAAATTCCGCGTTCATGATACTGATCTGTTCCCTGGTATTCAGCAAGCGCTTAAGTTCGGCGGTATAGGCAAGGATATCAGCTTCATTCTTGCTCATCTGGTTGCGAACCTCATTATACTGAGTTTCAGCAGTAGTTTTTTCAAGCAGATTGGTCTCTCCTGCCTGGTACCTCAATGAGGCGGCCTTCAGAAAGTTACTGTAAACACTGTCCTGGCTTTTGTAAAGCTTTTGAAGGGCAATGAAATAGCCCAACTGGGCGTAAACGCTTTTCACCTGATAGGAAAGTTCTCTCTGTGTTACCTGAAGGCCGATTTCCGCTCCCCTGATCTGCGCATCATACAAGTTGCGCTGACTTTTGAACAGCCCCGGATAGGGTATGTTCTGAGAAGCCGAAAAGTTATTGTCGCGTTTGATGGTATTCATCTGTCCGTACTGCACCTCAAAGCTGGTCTTTCCAAGATCTGTTGAGGATCCCCTTAACGCCTGTTGCCTGCCAATCTGCAGGGTGGAGGATTTCACAGCCTGGTTATTACTCAATGCTGTGCTCAAAGCCTGCTCAAGGCTCATACCCTTGGCGGGAACGGTCTGCGCCTGGGTCTGTCCCGATAAAATGAAAAGTCCAAAAAACACCGCTAGGGTAACTACAGTTGTTGGAAGGGCAGTTTTTTTGCTTTTCCAACCTTCAAAATAAGTATATAGCACTGGAAGTACGATTAAGGTTAATATGGTGGAAGTAATCAGTCCCCCGATTACTACGGTTGCTAGTGGTTTCTGCACCTCAGCGCCTGCTGCACTGGATATTGCCATTGGAAGGAACCCAAGAGAGGCTACAGTTGCGGTCATCAGGACAGGTCTCAGACGGATAGCAGTTCCCTTGAGGACAATGTCCCTAATACTATATTTATCCATTTTTTTCAATCTGTTGAATTCGGTAATCAGTACGATTCCGTTGAGCACGGCTACCCCGAATAATGCAATAAATCCAACACCGGCGGAAATGCTGAAAGGCATTCCCCTTAGGATTAATGCAAATATTCCGCCGATTGCGGCCATCGGAATAGCAGAAAAAATCAGTATCGACTGTTTTACAGATCCAAATGAGAAATACAGTAATAGCAATATCAGTAAAAGTGCAACCGGAACAGCAATAGAGAGCCTTTGTGTCGCCTCTTTTAAGTTTTCGAACTGCCCTCCATAGGTAATGTAATATCCTGCGGGCATTTTGATCTGTTCGTTTATTTTCTGCTCGATCTCTGTTACCACACTCTGGATATCACGCCCACGGACATTTAGCCCCACTATGATACGCCGTTTGGTATCCTCACGTTGAATCTGGTTAGGACCAATCTTAAACTCTATGTCGGCAAGTTGGTCAAGTGGAACCTGATTGCCGTTCGGGGCAGTCACATAGACATTTTTAACATCGTCAATACCCTGGCGGTTCTGTTGGGAAAGGCGCACAATGATATCGTAACGCTGCTCTCCCTCGTATACCAGCCCCGCAGACTGTCCTGCAAAAGCAGTGTTGAGTGCCTGGTTAACCGTCCCTATGCTCAATCCATATTGTGCAATCCGGTCACGGTTGATCTTTACCACAATCTGTGGCAGACCGGTTGCCTGTTCCAGATAGAGATCTTTTGCACCCTCTACACCCGAAACAATTTTCCCGATCTTTTGGGAGATACTGGTGAGGGATTCGAGGTCATCTCCGAAAACTTTGATCCCAATATCCTGTCTAACTCCCGAGATAAGTTCATTTGAGCGTAATTGGATTGGTTGTGAAAAACCAAAACTAACGCCGGGAACTTCTTCAAGTGCCTTACTCATCATCTCGGCCAGTTCTTCCCTATCATGGGTAGTGGTCCAGTCTTTTTTATCTTTGAGTATGATGGTCAGATCACATGCTTCCATTGGCATGGGATCGGTAGGAATCTCGGCAGCACCAACCTTACCAATTACTTCTTTCACCTCAGGAAACTTTTCTACAAGGATTTTTGAAGCCTGATTTACCTTATCAATGGTCTGGGAAAGGGAACTGCCGGTAAGTAGCCTGGTTTCTACCGCAAAATCACCTTCCTCCAACGTGGGAATGAATTCTCCTCCCATCCGGGTAAAGATAAAAATACTGATGGCCAGAAGAACAACCGATGATGCCACAACAATTACTCTTTTATTGAGTGCAGCCTTGATCATTGGAGTGTAACGGCGCTGGAAAAAATCCATCATCCGATCTGAAAAATTCTTTTTGTGCGCAACTTTTTTGCTTAAGAACAGCGAGGAAACCATAGGAACATAGGTAAGGGACAAAATAAAGGCCCCCAATATGGCAAAGGAAACGGTTTGTGCCATAGGACCGAACATCTTGCCTTCAATACCTACAAGGGCAAGGATGGGAAGATAAACGATCAGAATGATGATCTGTCCAAATGCAGCGGCACTCATCATGCGGACGGCAGATTTTTCAACCTGCTCATCCATTTCGGCCTGCGAGTAGGCGCGGCCAAGCTTATTCCCAGAGAGGATGTGCATTGTGGCTTCCACAATAATTACCGCCCCGTCGACGATAAGTCCGAAATCTATCGCGCCAAGACTCATCAGGTTTCCCGATACACCAAAAAGGTTCATCAGGGAAATCGCAAAAAGCATAGCTAGCGGAATCACTGAGGCAACAACCAGCCCGGCCCTAAAATTCCCAAGAAAGAGAACTAGGACAAAAATAACAATCAGGGCGCCCTCGATCAGGTTTTTGGCTACTGTGCCCATGGCACGATCAACAAGCGCACTTCTATCTAAGAACGGCTCAATGGTTACCCCCTTCGGTAGAGTTTTACTGATTCTGTCTATCTTAGCCTTCACCTGTTTTACCACGTTATTGGCATTTGCGCCTTTCAGCATCATTACTATACCGCCAACAGCCTCACCTTCTCCATCCTTTGTTGCACGGGTAAGTGCGCCATAACGGATTGAACTGCCGATCTGTACGGTAGCGATATCGTGGATAAGCACCGGGATTCCGTTCGCATTGTTTTTGACAACGATCTTATTGATGTCATCAAGATTGCCGACCAGGCCCTCGCTCCTGATAAAATAGGCATTGGGCTTTTTGTCTATATAGGCGCCGCCCGTGTTCTGGTTATTCTGTTCCAGGGCAGCGAAAACATCGCTGATACTCAGGTTCAGGCTCCGAAGCTTATCGGGATCAAGCGCAATTTCATACTGCTTTAAAAGGCCACCGAAACTGTTGACCTCCGCAATGCCCGGCGTTCCAAGGAGCTGTCTCCTTACGATCCAGTCCTGGATGCTGCGCAGCTCGCGTGCGTTGAATTTCTTTTCGAATCCAGGCTTTGCATGGATCACGTATTGGTATATCTCCCCAAGACCTGTTGATATGGGGGATATTTCCGGATTACCAAGTCCTGATGGGATGTTATTCTTGGCCTCGGCAAGCTTTTCGTTTACCTGTTGCCGCGCCCAGTAGATGTCAACATCATCATGGAATACGATGGTTACAACCGATAGTCCGAACCTTGAAATGGAGCGTACCTGCTCTATTTCAGGTATGGTGGACATGGTCTGTTCTACAGGATAGGAAATAAGCCTTTCTACCTCCTGGGTAGCAAGGGATGGGCTAAGGGTTATGACCTGTACCTGATTATTGGTGATATCGGGAACGGCATCAATGGGAAGTTGTCTCAGGGAATATACGCCCCATGCGATCAGCCCCAAAGTGAACAGGGCTATTACAAGCTTGTTCGCTATTGAAAACTGAATAATTTTTTTCAGCATTATTTGTTTAATTAAGTAAAAAATAAAAAAGCCAGATCAATGCACAGCGTAGCCTCGTATGGATTACGGGCAAAAACATAGCATCGAAATGAAGATCGATTTTTAACTTAATTTAGGCGGCTGCCAAACAGATAATGGTAAAGAGATAACCTCACCCATGTAAGCTTCATTATATTCTGAGCTTATTGGTTTTGAGATTACCACAAGAGATGTTGAAGAAATAACTTCAGAAGTGGTGTTACAGCACGAGCAAACGCAGAACGGTGAACAGAAATCACTGCGTTCTTTTTCTGTAGAATGTGTTGTTATGCTTTTTTCAGTTAATGGTCCCCCCTGTGACTTACCCATAGCCAATACGTCAGCGCATGGAATGCAGCTGAGTATTACGATAATGAAGCAGAGAAACAAACTGGATATTTTCACTTTCAAAATTTTACCAAATATATAAATTTATTTAAGAACAAAATTTTTTAGTCCTGGTTTGAAAAAATTTAATACTTTTTAATTAAAATAAACATAGCCTACCGGTTTCAACCCATCATTCAAAAGTTTCAATACTTGAACAAGCAACCGGAAACCTCCTTTGCCCAAACCAAAAAACTTCATATAATCTGGGTAAAAAGGAAAGGAAGTTTTCATTTATTGATGAGACAAGTCCAGGGGTAACCTTCAACCTTACACAACTGACCTTATCGGCCAGCATAGACTCTTCTGATGGAACATGGCTTTTAACCGCGATGAAAGTTTCAAATCAGCCGGCCAGGGATTTTTTAAATATCAAATCCCTGGCCCAGCTAAAATGTGAATTAATTACACAGAAAAGTCAATTACCCCAGGTTTAAAGTTTGAATTTTATCCCTCCGTTTATCACAAACCCATCGACAGGTGCATAGATGTCCCTGAAAACGGGACTTGTAATGCTTCCTGTATATATCGAATCAAAGCTGGTCTGCCTGGTGTCCGTTAAATTCTCAAAATTCACAAAAACTGAAAACCGTTCCCAAAGCTTTTCTGCCATCAGACCGGCAGTCCAATAGCTTTTACCAGTGGCACCATCGTTTAACTCCTGTTTGCTGAAATAGTATGCCTCGGCACCGATCTTCCACTTATCTTCAATCTCATACATCAGTACATTATTTAACCTGTGCTTTGAAACCAGCGGGTAACCCGTGCTGGTACTTGCTGCATGCTGGTTTACATCCGCCAATGTATAACCTATGAAAAGTTTAAAATCACCATAGGTTACTTTTGCATTAGTTTCCATTCCCCTTGTATCTAAATTGCCTTTCGGCTGTATATAGGTGAGATTGCCACCACTAGAGGCCATCAACAATATCGGGTTATTGATACGGGTATAAAAAAACATCTGGTTGATGCTGAATCCTACCGCTCCGTCAAACAAAGAGGTGCGATAGTTAACATCATAGTTGGCGCCATATGAGCGTTCCGCCTTTGTATTTGCCACATCTAAAGGCGCTACATTTCTGAACTGGATCCGCTCGGCATCTTCGGTAAATACAGTTGGCGCCTTATAACCTAAACCACCGCCTAAGCGGGTAGAAAAATGTTCATTGATCTTCCACAATCCGGAAATTCTTGGTAAAAAGAAAAATCCATATTCATTGTGGTAATCTGCCCTTACTCCTGATTCAAGACTAATTTTTTCAGATAGGTTCCAGGTGTTTTGTGCAAATGCTCCTATGGTATTATAATTGTAACTTCTGAGTGCATTGCTACTGTTCCGGTCTTCCTTAAAATTGTCGGTCAAAAAGTTTATCCCCAACACCCAGTCAGCTTTTTCGCCGTTACGGCTATAATTGGCCTCGCTATAAGTAGATACCTGAACGCCTGAAAACAGGTAATTTGGCAATCCGATACTCCGGTCGTAATAGCTCACTGAATTGCGGATAACCAGCTTTTCCTTTTCACTCAGTTTATGATCCAATTCAACCTGAGAACTGTAACGCCCGGTTTTATTCTCCTCAAAATAAGAATGGGCAGCACTGCCATTTCCCTTCACATATTCCAGGTCGCCACCGATCCGTTTTTCAGTTGTAGCGTTGATTCCAGCCGAAAGCGTAGTCGCATCATTGAAATAAAAAAATAACTTGGGGTTCAGGGTGAAACGGTCAAACTTGGGGATAGCCGTTAAGCCAACATCTGAAGGATCATAGGCCGTCCCTTTGTTATATGCACCGTAGACCGTGATACCTATTTTATCAAATTTCTGCCCATAAAAACCACTGGCATCCAATCCTAAAGCAGAAGTACCGTTCAATAGAAAATTAAGCTGGCGCGCTTCCGTCGGTTTTTTAGAAACCAGATTTACCAGTCCAGCAATTGCTCCACCACCGTAAAGGGTGGACGATGAACCTTTGATCACCTCTACCTGCTGCAAATCCAATGGGGCAATCTGAAGCAGGCCCAATCCACCCGAGAAACCAGAGTATAACGGAAAACCGTCCCTAATGATCTGGGTATATTTTCCGTCCAGTCCCTGTATGCGGATACTGGAGTTTCCGCTGGTCGCAGAAGTCTGCTGGGTCTGGATTCCGGTACTTTCTGCCAGCATCATGCGGATGTCGCCAGGTTTCATATTTCCCTTTTCATCCAGTTCTTCCCCTGCGATGACCTCGACCCGTGTAGGAATATTATCAATGGTACGGCTGCTCCTTGTAGCTGATATCACTACATCCTCCAGGTCCTCGTCTTCTTCAGCGGCAGTAAGTAAAACAATCAAAACATTGGTTTCAATAAGGGGAAAGGTCAGCGTATCTGTTTTAGTCTGGTAGCCTACATAACTAAACTGAATGATCTGTTTACCTGAAGGTATTCCACTAATACTAGCAGTACCTGCACTATCTGATTTAGTGCCAATGGTCGTTCCAAGCACTTTTAATGTAGCTCCTGGAAGTACCTGATTTGTCTTTGCGTCTTTGATGACGGCTTTATAAGTATTTTGGGCAAAGGCGGTAACTGTAGTCAACAGTATAGCCAAGGCCACAATCGTTCTTTTCATAATGATCTTTAAATAATGATTTCGATAAATATGTCCGTTTAGGACAATAGGAAAATAAACTACGAAAGTTTGGGCGGCTGCCAGATGGAAATAGAAATAGCCTGGAGTTCAAGTGGAATATAAGCCGTATTGTGCTGAACAGGTAAGAGCTGGACCGCAAAAACAATCGTTGTACGTGTAGTGATGGTAAAGCCGATACAGTTACCGCAGACATAAAACGGTGAACAGCCTTTGCAGCAATTATCATTATGTTCACTGCAGGCATGTTTTTCCGCTTTATCGGTTTTAAGTGCATGGCTATCTTCTCGCGCTAAAGCACAGCATGGTACCGCGGTTAGCGTAAATATGATGAGAGATAAAACCAGGGCAATGAATTTCACGGTGTAAAAGTATAAAATTTACTGACACCCGCGCGGTTAATATCTGATATTACCGGTTGCAAAGCATGTAAATAAAGAATAAGAGCATGGTACCCTCAAATTTGATTGTCCAATTGATTGGGATTATTTTGCAAGCCTCAAAGCATCAGCAAACTCATCGGGCAGGGGGCTGTTTATAATGGCTGTGGCGGATACTTGCACATCGTATTCAACACGTCTGAATTCAATTTCGATACTATTTTTATCGGTTGAGGAACTGCCTTCATTTAAGTGGACTATGACGTAACAACCCCTTGGGTCACCGTCTTTAGGCTTTCCGGCGGATCCCAGGTTGATCACATGTTTGAACCGTCCATCGGGCATTTCCAGGATTCTATGATAGGGTTTGTGCGAGTGCCCGACAAAAAGCAGATCTGACTCAGCTTCTTTAAGCATTTCCAAAACATAGTCTGCATCTGTGTCTATCAGGATATATTCATCTATGCTCCTGGTACTGCCGTGTGCGAAAACAAGGTTTAGTTTTTCACCGTTCAGTTTATATTCTAACCTGATATGTGCCGGAAGTGTTGTCAGATATTCCCTGTTATCCTCACGAATCAGGTGATAAGCATATTTTTTGCCCGGTTCATTTAAACTTTCAGGAGTGCTAATGATATTTTCAACTTTTTCGTCATGATTGCCTTTTAAGGTTGCAATCCCTCGTCTGCGGATTTCATCAATGACTTCATTGGGATAGATATGGTAGCCTACAAGATCCCCCAGACAATATACGGCATCGGGCTTTTGGCTGTCCATATCTTGCAGCATGGCTTCAAAAGCGGGGAAATTGGCATGGACGTCAGAAAATAATGCAATTTTCATATCTGAAAAGGTGTTTAGAATTGTTTGTTAGTTAGTAGCCTCTGTTGTGGTATAATATTTTTTCCTGAACCAGAAGGCCAGGTTCACCAGGGCAATCAATGCAGGAACTTCCACCAAAGGCCCAATTACTCCGGCAAATGCCTGTCCCGAATTGATTCCAAACACACCAATGGCAACGGCGATCGCCAGTTCAAAATTGTTCCCAGTGGCAGTAAAGGCAATAGAGGTACTTCTAGAATAATCTGCCCCGAAATACCTGCCTGCAAAAAAGCTGACGATGAACATGATAGAGAAATAGATCACCAGCGGTATGGCAATACGAACCACGTCCATTGGTATCTGTACGATCAGGTTACCTTTCAGGCTGAACATAATGACAATGGTAAACAGCAAAGCGATCAGGGTTATAGGAGATATAAATGGTATAAACCTGTTCTGGAACCAGTCTTCACCTTTGAGTTTGATCAGTGCATATCTGCTGATAACACCCATTGCAAATGGCAATCCTAAATAAATGCCCACGCTTTTTGCGATCTCACCGATGGTTATATTTACTTCAAGGCTTTTCAGGCCAAAGAAAGGCGGCAATATGGTAATGAATATATAGGCAAACACGCTGTATAACAATACCTGGAAAATGCTGTTCAATGCGATCAGGCCAGCGGCATATTCGCGGTTACCTTCTGCCAGTTCGTTCCATACCACCACCATGGCGATACAACGGGCAAGACCGATCAGGATCAGGCCAACCATATATTCAGGATAGTCTCTTAAAAAAGTAATGGCCAGAAAGAACATCAACAAAGGGCCGATTACCCAGTTCAGTACCAGGGAAACGCTCAACACTTTGGTATCCTTAAATACTTCGCCCATCTTTTCATATTTTACTTTGGCAAGTGGCGGGTACATCATCAGAATCAGGCCGATGGCCAATGGGATGTTGGTTGTACCGCTGGAAAAGGAATTGATAAAGCCGGAAGATGATGGGATAAAATAGCCGACACCAACCCCGATTGCCATTGCCATAAAGATCCATAGGGTCAGGTAACGGTCAAGAAATCCCAGTTTTTTTCGTTCTGCAACGGGGGTACAATTGTTTGCACTCATGGTTTATCTCTTTATATACTGGTTTACAAAATCTGCTGAATAGGCTTTGATCAGCTCGCGGACCCTTCTGAATTCGTCCATCACTTCTTCGGGGGTTCCTGTTGCCTTTGCAGGGTCAGGGAAATTCTGGTGGAAGCGGTCTACCTTGCCCGGAAAGAAAGGGCAGGCTTCATTCGCATTATCGCAAACGGTGATCACTGCATCAAAATCAATTCCGGCATATTCATCCACATTGTTCGAGGTATGCCCCGAAATATCGATATGATCTTCAGCCATGACTGCGATAGCTTTTGGATTTACGCCATGTGTTTCAATCCCTGCGCTGTAGATCTCTGCATTGTTTCCGGCAAAATGCCTTAAATAACCTTCTGCCAGCTGGCTTCTGCAGCTGTTTCCTGTACAGAGTACTAATATTTTTTTCATGTTTTTTATTCTTGTCCTGTTATTTTACTTCTTCGTTCCATCAGCACTGTATCCCGCCATACCCCGTCCATCTTGCCGATCTTTTCGCGATAACCGATTTTTCTAAAACCGAGCTTTTCGTGGAGGGCGATACTGGCCGTATTTTCAGGAAAGATGCCTGATTGCAACGTCCAGATGTTACTGGCCTCACTTTCTGTGACCAGCTTTTGCAATAGCGCCCTACCTATCCCTTTACTACGATAGCCTTCATGTATATAGACGCTCACTTCTGTTACCCCTGCATAGACACATCTGCCTGAAACAGGGGTTAAAGCTGCCCAGCCTGCCACGTTGCCATCAATGATAGCGACATAGCGGAGACCAGCCAGGTGGCCTTTGTCCCATTCTTGCCATGCCGGGGCATCGGTCTGAAAGGTAGCCTGCTTAGTGGCGATACCTTGTAGATAAATGGTTTTTACCTCTTCCCAATGCAAGGGGAGTAATTCTATAATTTCCATACGCTGATTAGCAGCAGCCCGAACCGGGTTCACAGGACTGTCCCGCCCCAGCAAGGTTTACCATCTGTAATTTTGGTTTTTCTTCTTTCACCGCTGGTGCGCAGCATTCTTCGCCAGTTGCTGTTGTTCCACAACTTCCACCACGTTCGATTGCTTTACACTGCGTAAAATCAGGGATCAGGTTAACGATCAGGTTATCGCCCTCGATCAAAAATTCGCCGGGATACATCTGTCTGGTATCAAACTGTGAGTTTCCAAACTCTATCTTAACAGTTCCCAGGGGATTGAGCGGTAATGATTTTTCTACCAGACTTACAATTGACAACGCTTTGCTAACCTGCATGGCCCTTTCGCTGTCCTGTACGGATGGCTCCCAAAGCTGTACGATAATTTCTGTCCAGGTATTCATTTTTCCTCCGCAATCCACAGATACGATCGGTGCCTGTTTGATTTCGGTAATATGGTATGAAGCATCTACCCACTTACCTTCCGCATACTGGAACTGTAAGGTTAAATCTGGATGTTGTTCTAATGTGGCTTTAAATGTTTGCCAGTTGGTCAATTCTGCATTGTTCATAATATTGCAATTTAACGATTGATATAAATAAAAAAAGGTTAACAGCAGGTAGTTTCGCCTTTGTACGAGCCAAAGAATGTACTCAACTGTTCTTCCAATAATTTCCAGGTTTTAGGGTTGATGCAATAGCAGACACTCACGCCTTCGATCGTTCCCTGAATGATCCCGGCTGTTTTAAGTTCCTTAAGGTGTTGCGAAATGGTTGCCTGGGCTAAGCCCAGTTCCTCCACCAGATCCCCGCAGATGCAGGTATTTGATATAAGGATCCTTTGCAGGATGGCGATGCGGGCAGGATGCGCAATTGCTTTCAGCAATGTGGAAAGCTGGTTCTGCTCGTCGGTGAATATTTCTGATCTTGTAAGTCCCATAATTTTATATCGCAATATTACGATAAGTATTTCAAAAAAACAACACTATTCAGAAATTTCTGAATGATTGAACTTCAGATAGGATGTCATTGGTCAAGAAAGCTGTCGGAGACCAGGATCGGGCAGTTGTCTTCAGGTGTTTCAGGGGTACAGCAGTCTACACATTTTTTCACGCCAGCGATCAGCTGGTTTCTTAAGGAGATCATGTCCATAATCTTAGCGTCCAGCAGTGCAACTTTTTTATCGATCATATCGCTCACGTTGCTACAGGTAGCTTCTTTGACTTCGATCATGCCCAGCACTTCAGCAGATTCATTCAGTGTAAAACCAAAATTCTTCAGCCGCTTGATGGTTAGCAGTTTTTCCAATACTTCTTCGGAGTACTCTTTATAATTATTGTCCCGGCGTTGTTTTCTGTCCACCGCGATCAGGCCCTGCTTTTCATAAAAGCGGATTGTATCCCTGGAAAGACCTGTTTTTGTTACCAATTCACCTATCAGCATAATTATTGTAAAATTTCTCTTGACAGTGGACTATACTCCACGGTTTATATTTGTAAATATATTTAATAAACGTGATGAAAAAAATTGAATTGCTCATGGTATCAATGTTCAAGAAAATGGGATTTGTTGGTATCGGTTTATGTGCGGTCTGCTGTCTGCTTCCTATGATTGCAGCTTCCATCGGGATGGCCTCGGTTTCGGCTTTGAGCTTCTATCTGGAAAAAACAGGGTTTATACTGGTTATGCTCGGTGGGGCGGCTTTTCTGTATGCCTTGATCAGATCAAAACGAAAGCCTGTAAACTGTGGCGACAACTGTGGTTGCAAGGCTGACAATTCAACCGTAAATGAAAGTATGAAAATTAGCATAATACTGACCGCTATGGCGTTGCTTATTGTCCCTTATGCGCAGGCGCAGCAAAAAGCGGAACCCACGCCATCATCCAAAACACAAAAAACTTTAATGATGGAAAACCAAAAAGACACGGTGATGAGCTGTAAGCTGACAACTCCGGAATTGCAGGAACGTAAAGCCACCGTTATCAAGAACCTAAAAGATAACTTTACTGAAAAAATACAACTGGAAAACGGTTATAGTTATGTTTTCAACGGAAAAGATGAGACCCTGGATATGTTGACCGAGTTCATTAAAAGTGAGCGCATGTGCTGCGATTTCTTCAACTTCAATATTGCTGTTGGCAATAAAGGCTCGATAACCTTCAGCATTACAGGAAATAAGGGGGCTAAAGAATTTATCGCCACTGAACTTGAGCTCTAAACTTCAAAAATTCTAAATAGATTTGTACATGGGAAAATTGTTGTTTCTTTGGCTGTTATTGATCGTCTGTTTTTGCTCTCCGGCAAAAAGCCAGACCGTCAGTTTTCTGAAATTGGATGGGCTGGAGCAGCGCTTTGAAAAGGGAAAAGATACTGTTTATATCGTAAACTTCTGGGCAAGCTGGTGCATGCCCTGCCTGAAAGAGCTTCCGCATTTTGAGAAGTTGGGCCAGTCCCTAAAAGGAAGTAAGGTCAAAGTACTGCTGGTGAGCCTGGACTTCAAATCTAAACTGAAAAGCGCAGTTGTTCCCTTGGTAAGACGCTTGAAACTAAAAAACGAAGTTTACCTGCTGGATGAGGCCGACCAGCAGCGATACATTGAAAGGATAGATAAGCAATGGTCCGGGGCCCTACCTGCCACTTTACTGGTCAATAAAACAAAAAACAAACGGGTATTCAAAGAACAGGAATTTACCTATCCGGAATTAATCGATTTCTATAAACAAAATAAATAATCATGAAAAATTACATTATTCTCCTGCTTGCAGTTGTCTCACTTTCTGCAACTGCACAGATCAATACCTTAACGGCAGGCAGTAAAGCCCCTGATATCAAACTTAAAAACGTAGACGGTAAGCTGGCCAGCTTTGGTGACTATCCAAAAGCAAAGGGTTTTGTAATCGTTTTTACCTGTAATACCTGCCCGTATGCGCAGGCCTATGAGCAAAGGATCATTGCCCTCAACTCAATATCAACGCCACTGGGATATCCCGTGATTGCCGTTAACCCTAACGACCCTGAAATCTCAAAGGGAGATAGTTTTGATAAAATGCAGGAAAGAGCTACCGCAAAGAAATATACTTTCCCCTACCTGTTTGATCTGGGCCAAAAGATCACCAATCTCTACGGTGCTGCCAAAACCCCGCACCTTTTTCTGGCGAGAAAAACCGATAAGGGCTTGATCATTGAATATACCGGCGCTCTTGATGACGATCCGCAGGAAGCAAGGGCAAGCCGCACCCACTATGTTGAAGATGCCATTAAATCATTGAATGCAGGGAAATCGCTAACAGTAAGTTCAACAAAAGCAATCGGCTGCACCGTGGCCAGGGCAAAAAACAAAACGAGTAAATAGGCAACAAAGGAATACATGGATATAATCAGATCATTGGCCATTTTTGTGCTGGCCGGACTTTGTGAAATTGGTGGCGGTTACCTTATCTGGTTATGGCTGAAGGAAGGAAAACCTATGTGGTACGGACTGATCGGTGGCTTGATACTGATCGCCTACGGTATAGTTGCTACTTGGCAGACGGCTAATTTCGGGAGGGTTTATGCAACATATGGCGGAGTTTTCATTGTACTTGCCTTATTATGGGCGTGGAAAGTCGATGGGTTCAGACCTGATAAATGGGATATTATCGGTGCCTCGATTGCGCTGATTGGTGCATGTATTATTATTTATGCCCCTAGGCCTGCCTGAAGATCATTGTGATAACTGGCATAAAATATCAAACCCTGCTAACTTTAGCGGGTTTGATATTCAATCCTTAGTAAGGCTAATTCACATTTTTTGTTATTTTCTAGGATCATGAATGTTCCGAAAGAATTTTCTCGGCAAGCTAAGTTCGCTTAACAGAATTATTAGAGTTGAAAGGAGCATTATTGCTATCAGCGAAATGTAGAAAGCTGGTCCGCTCCGTTGGCGACGATTTCATCTATTCTATGATTATCTATCATGCTATTAATAACAACTAATTTTTATTCTTGGGCAAAAAAGATCAGTCAATTTTTGCATTTCTCAATCTCAGGGAATTCAAGATAACAGAAACCGAGCTAAAGCTCATGGCTATTGCTGCTATCATTGGTGAAAGTAAAATCCCAAAAAACGGGTATAAAATACCTGCCGCTACCGGTATGCCCAATATATTGTATCCAAGAGCAAAAAACAGGTTTCCTTTTATATTAGCCATGACCTTATGACTCAATAACCTTGCTTTTGCGATCCCATTTAAATCGCCCTTCACCAATGTGATGGCTGCACTCTGGATGGCTACATCTGTTCCCGTGCCCATCGCTATACCGATATCAGCCTGGGAAAGTGCAGGTGCATCATTGATGCCATCGCCTGCCATGGCTACCTTTTTGCCTTCGTCCTGCAGTTTTCTTATTTCATTCAGCTTATCTTCTGGCAGCATCTGAGCCTTAAAGCCGTTCAAACTCAGGGTTTCGCTTACTGCTCTTGCCGTATCCTCATTGTCCCCCGTGAACATGATTACCTTGATTCCCTCATTTTGGAGTTTCTGGATTGCATTCGCACTTGAAGGCTTGATCTTGTCAGAAATCACAACAAATCCTACAGCTTTATTTCCTACAGCTAAATAAGAAACGGTTTTACCCTGCTTTTGAGCGGCCCTAACCTGTTCCTCTAATTTAGCATCAATTGTCGCTTTAACTTGTTCCATTAATTTCTGGTTCCCTAAAGCCAGTTTTTCAGCCATCAAACTACCCATTACTCCCTTTCCCGTGATCGCCTCAAAGTTTGATATGGGCTTAACATCTATTTTGTTTTCCTCCCCATAACGCAGAGTCGCCTGAGCTAATGGATGTTCGCTGCTGCTGTTCAAAGCCACAATTTTCTCCAGGATCTGTTTTTCTGTAAAGCCCTTATCTGCGCTGACCACACTTTCAACGGAGGGCTTTCCCTCTGTGACCGTACCCGTTTTGTCAATGATGACTACATCAATCTTATTCATTTTCTCAAGAGATTCCGCATTTTTAATCAGTATACCAGACTGAGCGCCCTTCCCTACTCCTACCATTACCGACATTGGGGTTGCCAGGCCCAGTGCACATGGACATGCAATAATCAATACCGCGATTGCATTTACAAAAGCATAAACATATGCCGGATCTGGTCCATATATAGCCCAGACTACGAATGTTGAAATGGAAATCAATACCACAACAGGCACGAAATAACCTGAGATTTTATCCGCCATCTTTTGGATGGGCGCTTTTGAGCGGCTGGCGGAATTGACCATTTCGATGATCTGTGAAAGAAGTGTTTCTGAGCCCACTTTTTCGGCAAGCATCACAAAAGTCTTATTGCCATTGATGGTGCCTGAACTTACCTTGTCCCTTATTTTTTTCTCGACCGGAACGGGCTCTCCTGTAATCATGGATTCATCGATTATAGCTTCTCCGGTCTTAATACTACCATCCACAGGAATTTTTTCACCAGGCTTTACCCTCAGCAGGTCTCCTTTCTGAATATCATCAATGGATACTGATATTTCCTTATCTCCAACCACTTTTGTTGCTGAATTAGGGGCCAGCTTCAACAGCTCCTTAATGGCGCTGTTGGTTTTGCCATGCGCCCGTGCCTCCAAAAGCTGACCGAGCAGTACCAGCGTAAGTATCACGGTTGCCGCCTCAAAATAAACGAAAACGGTACCATGATGTGTTTTAAACTGATCAGGAAAAACTCCGGGGAATAGAAGGGCAACAATACTGAAGCCCCAGGCTACCCCGGCACCAATCCCAATCAGTGTAAACATGTTCAGTTTCCAGGTTATTATAGATTGCCATGCACGCTGAAAGAACATCCAGGTTGCATAAAAGACCACCGGAATAGAAAGAAAAAACTGAACCCAATTCCAGTATTTAAGTTCCAATAGATCAAACAAAGGATTGCTGGGAATCATTTCCGTCATGGCAATAACAAAAATGGGTATGGTAAAACCTGCTGCTATCTTGAACTTTTTGAGCAGGGTATTATAAGTTTTATCTTCTTCTTCAAGGTTTGTCCCAGTAGGTACCAGGTCCATTCCGCAGAGCGGACATGATCCTGGTTTGTCCCTGATAATCTCGGGATGCATGGGGCAGGTAAACTGAGATGCCTGTTTCTTGGCAGGCTGTTTTACCAAGTCCATCCCGCATACAGGGCAATGACCTGGCTTATCATAAGTCTTCTGACCTTCACAGTGCATAGGACAATAAAACAGGCCTCCCTCTTCATTTTTATCATCATTTTGAGCCGCGGGACTTTGCTCATTGGCTGAATGATCCTGATTATGATGTTCTGACGAATTTAGAACATGTTTTTTCTGAACTGCCATTTCAATACCATAATGTCCGGTGGCGGAAAGAGCCTCCTGCAGCTTTTCCATGGGGACATGTTCTTGCATAGTTATGACGGCTTCAGCAGGTTCAAGGGTTACCTGTGCAGAAACGCCATCAATCGCATTCAGCACATTTTCAACTTTGCTCCGACAGCCCTGACAGCTCATTCCGGTTATTTTATAGGTGTGTTCCATGTTTTTGATTTGTTAGTAGCTTAATGTCAATCCGGCGCCATAGCCCATATCACTGTCGTAATGTGTTGAAAGCCCAAAGTACTTCGTAACGATGTACCTGAATCCGGCCATATATTCCTTATCGGTATTGACCATAAACTGGAAGCGCAGTCTTTTGGAAACAGGGATATCTTCCCTCATCAGCTGAAACCTGACATTCCCCTTGTGATCGAGGGAAGCATCTGCAACGATCAACAGCGGTAGGGTATATTGAACTCCCAAATGAAATACCTGCCTGAAATTTTTGGTATTTCCCTGCCCGAAAAGATTGTTTCCCGGCGAAAGTGATTGCCCGAAAACATTCTTGTCCAAGGGATCAACCGTTCTTTTTCTAAAATCCCATCCGACATAGGGCAATAGCCATTGGTTTCGCCCGATATATCTTCCAAAATGACTTTCACTTTCATAGCCCATTTCCTTGTCAAACCCAATCCGCCATTCAGTGGTAAAGCGGTAACGGGTATTGGCGAGCATAACCTCACCATCACTTCCGTTTGTTTCAATCCCAACCCGTGCCATTGGATGAAATGCCCTGTCATCACTGAAAAGTTTGCGCTGTGCCAGCTTGGGGTCCGGAATTTCGGGATTAGGCGGAGAATTCTCATAACCGAATACCCTTCCCATACCGCTCATCATATGGTAGAGAATATGGCAGTGGAAGAACCAGTCGCCTCCTGGCTCTGTTGCTGCAAATTCAAGGGTATCCCGCTCCATGGGCATGATGTCGATAATGTTCTTCATTGGGGCATATTCTCCCTGCCGGTTAATTACCCTGAAGTCATGGCCGTGAAGGTGCATAGGATGGCGCATCATACTGTTGTTGTAAAGGATTATCCTAACATTTTCGCCCTTTTTTATCAGTATCTTATCGCTTTCAGAAACGGTTTTGTTATCCAGCGTCCAGACGTAACGGTTCATATTTCCCGTAAGGTCAAACTTGAGTTCCTTCCATGGGCCTTTTGGCAGGGTTGTTTTCTTTGGATCTCGAAGCATATTATAGTTCAGAGTAACGATATCGGCGGTTTCTGCCTCCATATTCATCCCTGCCATGGTCTTGTCACCAGACATCTGCATACCCGGCATCCCCTTCATTTTTTTCTCTGTTTTCGGATTTTCTTCACCGGTTACCTCCGGGTACATCACCGTATTCATATCCATAACCTGGTTCTGCATCTTCATGCCTTCCATCTGTACCATATTGCCGCTCATATCCATCATATCGTTCATCATCTTCATTCCGGCAAAATATTTCAGTTTGGGCATTTTCTCTGCATGCACCTTTTCTCCCTTGCCCAGCCATAGCGATGCTGATCCCGTACGGTCTTCAGGAGTGACCAAAAATTCATAGCTCTTATTTTCCGGAATCGTGACCACTACATCATAGGTTTCGGAAACCGCTATAATCAGCCTGTCGACCTCTACAGGCTCCACATCATTTCCATCAGTCGCCACAACGGTAATCTTGCCCCCTGCATATTTAAGCCAGAAATAATCTGAGGCACCCCCATTTGCAATACGCAGCCTTACCTTGTCCCCAGCCTTGAACTGCGGCTGTTCGTTCTGATTTTTCCCATTGATGAGAAAGGCTTCATAATACACATCGCTCACATCCATGGCATTCATGCGCTTCCATTCATTGGCTACCTTTGTTTTAAAATGTCCGGTCCTGATCGCTTCTGCATAACTCTGGGTAGTCCCTTTTTTGATTGCAAACCAGTCGTTGGCATTTTTTAGGCTTCTATGAACCTCCTCGGGCTTCATATCTGTCCATTCGCTAATGACTACTGGAAGGGTTGGAATATCCCACTCCGTCCGTTTGTTCATGATAAATGCCCCATACATACCTATCTGTTCCTGAAGGCCGCTGTGGCTGTGGTACCAGTGCGTTCCATGCTGGACGATGGGGAACTTATAGATGTAAGTAGCGTGCGGTTTGATCGGCATTTGGGTCAGAAAAGGAACACCGTCCATCTTGTTCGGAAGAAAAAGTCCGTGCCAGTGCAGCGCGGTTTCCTCGTCAAGATTATTATGCACGTAGATCAGTGCGGTATCGCCTTGCGTAAAGGTCAGTGTCGGCATAGGAATCTGTCCGTTTACCGCAATTGACCGCTTTGATTTTTTTCCATAAGTTACCGTTGTATCGGCTATGTAAAGATCATAACGCACGGTGCGTGGTGGAAATTTATTCGAAACGGTTCTAATCGGGCCCAAATTAGCCTTTGCAGTTTTGATATTTTCCATGTCAGAACTGTTATCATCCATTGCCATGCCCGCCATATCACCCATATCCTCACTCTTTTTGGAACTTTCCTTTATTTCCCCATTCTTCTCAGGGTTAGCCTTGGGCTTTTCCTTAACAAGCTTCATCCCACATTTGGGACAGTTGCCAGGTTTGGAATCATGGATCTCGGGGTGCATTGGGCAGGTATAGGTTACTGATTCCGGTTTCGGCTTACTTTCCAATTTTTCTGCCGGCATTTTCATGACTTCCATAGCCCCCTTTTTTGCTTCCTGTTTCTTATTGAGCAGATCAGCTGTCTTTGCCTTATCCGCTTTACCTTTCTGCAGGATAAGCTTCATTCCGCACTTTGGACAGTTCCCGGGTTTTTTCGATTGTATTTCCGGGTGCATCACACAGGTATAGATTACCCTGGACTGACCAGCACTGCCGTTCTTGTCCATTTTCATTCCCTTCATATCCTGGGCGGAAACCACAGAATAGAGTATCAATAAAAAGACTGTTAAAATATTTTTCATTTCTTTGTTAATTTAAAGAGCAGTGAGATTCTTTCTGTTCAAACTATCCCTTGAATTCTTTACCCACTTTATGAGTATCGACTTTTCCCTCGGATCTAATATTGCATTTCTGTGGATCAGGATATAAGAAGAAAGCGGCATTGTACCATCTTTTAAGCTATTTTCTATGGCCCGCAGTTTGTTCTGACGCCTTCGCAAGGTATAGCCGGCGAATTCATTAAAGTTCAGCTCCTCTTTTCCCGATCGTATGTGACTGTTAAGGTACCAGTGAAGCGGCTGAACATAGGCATACCATGGATATTCCGTGTTGTTGCTATGACAGTCATAACATGATTTTTTAAGTATACCCTGTACATCATCAGGCACAGGAACAAGTGTGGATATATCCTGAGGCATAACCTGCACGCTTTTATTGCGTGCAGGCTGTAAGATCTGCATAAGCAGGAAGATAACTAATAGCCCAAGAACGATTTTCTTTATGCCCGTCATTATTGTGCTATTTCAGTTCTTCCTTAACAGTACCACAGGTCGGCATCGTTTTTCCCAGGTAAGGGTTTTTGATCTCCTTTATCTCACTCACCCAGATTGCACCCTTGTTATTGTTGTACATGGGACAACGGTCAACATACAGGGGCTTGTCAGCGCCAAGGAGCTTGATCATATCGTACATGTCTTTGCTCAGCATATCGAAATGCTCTCGTTGATGGGCAATATTGCCTGCATTGGAACCGATATGCTCTGCGTGCTCTTTGGCATCATCCCGAATATCGCTATATGCACTGGCCTGCTCCGAAGTCAATGATTTTTCATCAAAACTGGCGAACGCTGCGACCATTTCACTGCCTGCGGCAGCAGCTTGTTTATCATCGTCCGTGGTAAGGGCATTTTTCAGTTTCAGATAGCCGGATAAAAGCGCAGCCGTTTGGGATTTTTTTACCTTATTGGTTTCCCTAGAAACATTTTTGGTCGTGGAATCCGCTACAGCAGAATCTTGCTTTTCATTTTTGCCATTTGTACAGGCGGCAAGGAAAAATAGTGGGCCCAAAAGGCTATATATTAATGTTTTCATTGTTATTGATATATTTTGAATAAATTATTTCGAGCTGTATGTAGAATATATGCACACAGCTATATTGAACGGACCAAAACATCTTAATGCTAAATGTCCGTTCAATAACAATATGAATTATTTGATAGTCTCTTTTACTGCACCACAGGTCAGCATCTGCTTACCGAAATAAGGGTTTTTGATGCCAGCGTTATCAGAAAGCCAATAGTTCTTTTTCATCGGACAGTAGGCATAATAAACAGGCGCTTTGGTGAGTTTAACCGCTTTCGCCAGTTTAAAAAGATTGGCAGAAAAAGTTGCGAAATGTTCTCTCTGATGGGCAATATCCTTACTCTCCGATATGTGTTTGGCATCAAAGGCAAGCTTATCCTGTAAACCCATAAATATATTCATATCGGCTTCTGGCATTGATTTCATGTCCATATTGACCAGCGCTTTGGAAAACTCAGCGGCTTTTGAGGCGGCGAATGTCGCATCTGCATTTATCAATGCATTTTTGATATCGTAATAAGAAGTTAAAAGTGGCTGTGTCTGGCTATTTTGCGCAAGGACGCGGCCAGTGAAAACGATTGCCAATAGGGCAACCAGAAGAAATATTTTTTTCATGATTTTAAGATTAAATGTTTACACTATTTCCGCAGGAGTTTTGGCCGCGCGAAAGTCAGGCACCATGTCAATGTAACACGGGCTCTATTGGTAATTCGTGGTGAAATCTTATATCTGAAAGCTATTGATGGTAATCCGGATGTCCCTATTGGGTGGCCGCTCCCGCTGTCCGGCGTAAACACTCTTTTTGAGAGCCAGTTTGACAGAAGGAATTAAAAAATTGTAATTATAATCTGGAAGCAACAGAACAGGTAGGATAACCTGGTTTTTAACGCTTTGGGGAACAAGCTTCCCCTGAACCACAAGGTCGTTGACCAGAGTCTTGCAACAGGGATCTTCTTTTGAAAGATTCGGTCCATTTGAAGCGCTGTGTTTATGCACATGTGCCCCTTTATGCTGATGATCATGTTTGTGATTATTCTTTTTAGAGGAAACATGTACATCACTTTCTCCATGATTATCTCTTTCCATTCCAACTGCACAGGCAAAGCCAACAACAGAGTTGAGCAGAAAAATCACTAAAAGAAAGATGGCTTTGGTTTTCATCAGACTACAAATCTATATAAAGATGCGAAATTAAATTTATATAATTTTCCATATCTTTTATATAATTTTATTAGAAAATCATCTCAAATTTCTGACATTGAACTTGTTTCAATATTTTTTGGCCCCTCGAAAAGTAATTTCGTTTCGCCGACTCCGAGCTGTCAAATGCTGAATTTGCTTTTCTACAAAGTCCAAACAGTATTTAGCGCAATCAAGTTACATACTATGCCAAATTTTACTTACCATGGGTATTTATTCATAAGATATGACGCACCAAATCATAACCTTACCCTCCATTTTTAAATATCGATTCACTCTCCAACAGGTAGGCTCCACTGGTGACCACTATTTCACCTGCTGAAATGCCGGACACTACCTGCACATAACCCTCGTTCCCTGCTCCGGTACTGACCTTTCTTCCAGAAAAACTTCCATCACTATTTTTGATCCATACCTTATTGCCTTTACCTCCTGCGAGTATTGAAGATGCCGGTATGGCTACATTATTCTGTTGTCCATTGCCAATGGTAATATATGCCAACATCCCCGGCCTGAGCAGCCCTTGCGTATTTGGAACCACAATCCTGATTAGCGCAACCTTCGAGTCATCTGATAGTTCAGGGTTTATGAATTCCACCTTGCCTTTAATAACCTGCCCGTTCAGGTCCGGAAAAGAAACGTTCACCGGATCATTTTCCTTATAGTTTCCGCTTTCGCTGGCATATAACTGGGCCTCAACCCATAGACTGTTCAACCCTTGCGTTTTTAATATAGCCATCCCTTCGGTTACATAGTCACCTTCATGGACAGCTATATCACTTACCGTTCCATTGACCTTGCTGTATATGGTAGCTGTCGCCGACATCTTGGATAAAGAAGAAAGGCTTTTGATCTGGGCTGTGTTCAGCCCCCACAATAATAATTTGTGCTCTGCCGTACTGATCAGCGCGTCATAATCTACATCGGGATTATTTAATACCTTCTGCTGCTGCCGGGCCAAAAGGTATTCTTTTTTGGCTGATAAGAGGTCTTCACTATAAATGGAATACATGGCCTGACCTATTTTTATTTTTTCTCCAACGGACCTTACAAATAGGCGCTGTATCCGTCCGGATATTCTTGCACTGATCTCTTCTGCCCTGCTTTCATCTGTAACAACTGTTCCGGTCAGAAGTTTTTCGCTCCCTGTATTTTCTTCCCTTACCGTATCAACCGTTATGCCGGCTAACTGAATCTGGCTTGCGGTTAATGTTATTTTTTCCATGGCTGAATTCCCTGAACCTGTAAGCTCAACTTTGATCAGCTTCATACCACAGATCGGGCAGTTGCCGGGATGGTCTTCATGTATCTGGGGATGCATAGAGCAGGTATAGTAAAATTTGCTTTTTACTTTTACTACCGGCTGTACTTTTTGTTTGCAGCTGTTAAATATACTTACTGAAAGCACCACAAACAGCAAGACACAGATCCTTTTCAGGTTAATTCTTTTTATATTATTCATGACGCTTTGTTTTGATGAAACTCTCACTGTCTGTTAAATACCCTGCATCTACTGCCAGCGTATCGGTTGCGGAAAGGCCTCTTGTTATCTGTATTTCGTTCCCATTGAAAGTCCCAATATTTACGCTATGCGCATAGTATGAACCGCCTTTTTTTAACCAGATTATTTTTGTCTGCCCAAGATCCTGCAATGCAGACCTCGGTATCCAAAGCCCTTTGGATTTTCCCGTCCCTATTGAGGCATTGATTAAACTGTTTACCTTCAGCTGATGTTCCATATTGTCCAGATAAACCCTGACGCTAACTGTTTTGTCACCTTGCTGAAGGGTAGGTTCAATAAAATCTACTTTCCCATACAGCGTTTTACCTGGCAGATCCGGCAGGGTAATCTTAACCGGTTGATTTAACTGTAAGCTGGTCAGTGAATTTCTGTCAATCTTGATAATGGCCCACAGCCTGTGGGGATCAACAACGTTGAACAGCGTCTGTCCTTTTTCTACATACATCCCCTCCTTTATAGCAAGGGGCATGTTACGGCTGAAGTCAGGCCTTTGGTCTGGACCCACTGGCCCCGCCATCTGGCTATGTCCAGCATCATGGACATGCCCTTCGTAGGCACTGTATACCGGTAGGCTATAAAATGCTTTGCCCGTTCTGACTACCTGTTCAACCTGGGCCGAAGTCATTCCCAGCAGCAATAGTTTCTGTTTTGCAGCCCTGAGCAGCTCTAGCTCGCGCGAAGAATTCTTCGCGATATAGATCAGGTCCTGTTGAGCGGTTACCATATCTGCACTATATATATCGAAGATCCGCTGTCCGGGATGGATTTTCTGAAAGCTGAATTTGATGTACATCTTTTCGATGCGTCCGGAATAACGCGAGGCGATATTGTTGAACGTCCGGGTATCAAAATCTAGATAGCCTTCTGCGGAGACCTGGGTAGCGACTTCTTTTTCCTGGGGCAAGGCAAAAGCCACCGAGGAAATCACCGTACTGTTAACAGGCTCCAAAACTGTATTTAAGCTGATGCCCGACCCTTCACTGGCCTGGCCTGATTTTTTTACCAGTGTCATCCCACAGATCGGACAATTACCAGTATGATCCTCCAGTACCTGTGGATGCATCGGGCAGGTATATTGTAATGCGGTTTTGGATTGAGCCTGGACGGGTGCCTGTTTCGGATTGGAACAGGCGGCGATCAGCAACGTACCAAAAAGAATGGCTGGTAATATGATCCTAATGCATTTCATTTTCTTTTTCATAAGCTACCTGTATTGATAATATTTCCCCTAAGCGCTCTAAAGCGTCCATCCTTGCTGTCTGCAGACTTTTTATGCTTTCCAGTACCGGCAGCAGTTCACCGGTATTCTCTTCATAGGCCAGGAGCGATGTTTTATAACTGTTCTGCAGGGCAGGAATAATGTTCTGCCGGTAGTTTTTCAACTGCCTGAATTTACCGGCCCATGCGGCCTTTAGTCCTGCCACTTCTCCTTCTGCCTGGTTGAGTAGCGAGATCTTGCGTTCACGCTGCTGATCGATTTCGTATTGATTGCCCTTCAGGTTTGCTTTATAGCTTTTGGAAGACCATGGTGCAATCGGAATGGTAATGGAACCCATTAAAATGTACTGGTTAGGCATTCCGCCATAACTGAACATATGTCCCGCCTGCAGCCCGAAGTCGGGTTTACGTTTACTGAATTCTACTTTGGCGTTAAGCTGCTGCAGTTCGATATTACGCTCAATCCCCCTGATATCGCTCCGTACCGATGCAAGTGTACCCGTATCGGTCACTTTAGCTGCGTAATCCCTGATCACAAGACTGGTGTCTATTATAAAATCCTGCCCCTTATCCCGGTTCATCAGCGTATTGAGCAGGATATTTTTCTGTCTGATTTCACTCTTAATTTCTTCCCGGCTATTGTCCAGTTGAAACAGTTCAGCTTTGGTCTTATATATATTATCCAGTTTTTCCTTTCCATAGGTAAGCCGGATATTGGAAGCCTTTAACATGTATTCCAATAACCCAGCGGTGTTATCCAAAAGTGTCAGTTTCTTTTCCAGGATTGCCCGCTCAAAATAATATTGTTTGGCCTGTGCGTTCAACTGGTTGTTCATGTATTTCTTTTCTTCGGCGGTAACCCTGGATATGCTTTTCATGTAGTTTTCCTTTGCACGCAGCTTGGCCGGGTTGGTGAACATCTGTTCGGCAGTAACCATAAATGATCCTGCACCTGGTTTAAGCTGATAAGGCGTCTGGTATTGTCCTGCGCTCAGCTTTGGGGCATCCAGGCTTCTGGCAGAGCCCGCGTATGCATTCTGCGCATTGATCTGCGCGTCATAAGTCCGCAATAAGGGGTTGGCCGAAACCCTTGCCAGCACGCTGTCCAATGATAGGTATTCCTGCTGTGCCTTAACCGTTAAGCTAAGGGTACACAACAATAGGCCGTATATTATTCGATGATTTATTTTCATGGTTTTATTCTTTTACGTCCAGCACTTCCAGTTTGCCATATTTCCTGAGTTCGTGCTCTTTGACCATTAGAAAAATGAGTGGGGTAACAAGGAGTATATGCGTTGAAGAGGTCAATACACCGCCAATCATGGGAAGCACGATCGGCAGCATCACGTCACTTCCTGTCCCTGTAGCCCATAATACCGGAACCAGGCCGAACAGCGCGACGCAGACAGTCATCAGTTTTGGGCGCAGCCGCTTTACCGCGCCGTTCATCACATAGGTCCGCAGGTCTTCTTTACTGATTGTTCCGCTGGAATTACCTTTCTCCGCGACCAGCCGCTGCATGGCATCATTGAGGTATATGACCATCACGATCCCGGTCTCAACGGCAATACCGAAAAGGGCGATGAAACCCACTGCAACGGCAACCGATAGATGGACACCAAAAAAGTAAACCATATATGCCCCACCGATCAGGGCAAAGGGGATAGAGATCAAACTGAAGAAGGCTTCCCTTAACGAATGAAAAGCAAAATAAAGGCAGGCAAAAATGATCAGCAGCACAATTGGCAGAACAAGCTTCAACGTATGTTCGGCACGGATCAGGTTTTCGTACTGTCCGCTCCATTCAATAAAATATCCCTTGGGCAGGGTTTGGGCCATGCTGTTCAGTTTATCCTGTGCTTCTTTAACCGTGCTGCCCAGATCACGGCCACGTACATTAAAGAGTACTGTTCCGCGCAACAGTGCGTTTTCCGATTGGATCATCGCTGGCCCGTCACTGATGGTAATATGGGCAACTGAAGATAGCGGGACAGGCCCGAATGATGGGGTCTGCACCAGTGTGCGCCTGATCTCATCCAGGCTGTTCCGATAATCCTGTGCCAGCCTTAGGTTTACGCTAAAGCGCCTACGGCCCTCAATGGTTGGCGTAATGTTCATGCCGCCCAGGGCACTTTCTACCACCTGGTTGACGTCGTCTACACTGAGCCCATATCTTCCTATTGCTTCCTTGTCAACCTGTATATCCAGATAACGTCCACCGGTAATCGGGTCTACATAGAGATCCTTCACGCCGTTCAGTCCTTGTAGTGCCTCCTTCATCCTGCTGGATAAAGCGTAGAGGGTATCCAGGTTCTGCCCATAGACTTTTAAACCTACGTCGGTACGGATACCGGTAGAGAGCATATTGATGCGGTTGATGATCGGTTGGGTCCAGCCGTTTACCACCCCGGGGATCTGAAGCTTCGCATTGAGTTCATTAATAATGTCTTCTTTTTTAATGCCCTTGCGCCATTCGCTCCTTGGCTTTAGAAGAATAATCGTTTCTACCATACTGATGGGAGAATTGTCTGTGGCCGTATTTGCCCTACCGGCCTTGCCCAGTACATTTTTGACTTCGGGTACACTTTTTATGATCCTGTCCTGTACCTGCAATAACTGTTTGGCCTGAGAATTGGAAATATCGGGCAGCGTTACCGGCATAAACAGGATCGACCCTTCGTCAAGCGGAGGCATAAATTCACTCCCCAGACTGAGCAGTAATGGAACACTGATCAGAAGCGCAATGATATTGATCCCGATTGTTGTCTTCCTCCATTTTATGCACCAGCTGAGGATAGGCTGATAGATTTTTTCAAGGGTTCTGTTCAATGGGTTATGCGCGTCTGTCCTTAATTTCCCCTTTAGAAAAAACGAGATCAGCACGGGTGCCAGTGTTACTGCCAGAACAGCATCTATGGCCAGTATAAATGTCTTTGTCCATGCCAGCGGACCAAACAGCTTGCCTTCCTGCCCTTCGAGCAAAAATACCGGCAGAAAAGAAGCGACGATGATCAGGGTTGAGAAAAAAACGCCCCGGCCAACCTGTTTGCAGGAGGCTTCTATAATTTTGATTCTTTCGGATGTGGTCATAACGTTTCTTTTTCTTGTGCAATGGATAGGTTGCGGTGTGAATTTTCGACCATGACAATACCGTTATCTACAATAACGCCTATGGCAAGAGCAATACCGGTAAGCGACATAATATTGGAGCTGATGCCAAATGCATTGAGCAGGATAAAACTTGCCGCGATGGTAATGGGTATCTGGATGATGATGCTCAGGGCACTTCTCCAGCTGAACAGGAACAGGATCACAATAATGGATACGGTGATCATTTCCTCGATCAGGGTGTGCTTTACCGAGCTGATGGCGCTTTCGATCAGTTCACTCCTGTCGTAGGCAATCTTAAACTTTACACCAGAGGGCAGGCCGCGCTCGATCTCCTTCATCTTGTCCTTGACCGCATGGATAACCTGGTCTGCGTTTTCGCCATAACGCATTACGACGATCCCACCAACGGCCTCGCCTGTACCGTTCTCATCAAAGATGCCCAGGCGCAGGTCTCCGCCCATCTGAACGGTGGCAATATCGCGTACCCGGACAGGGATACTTTTTATCGTACCGATCGAGATATCCTCCACATCTTTCAGGCTTTTGATATAGCCAAGGCCACGGACAATGTAACCAGTTCCGTTCATTTCAAACTTGCGGCCACCGACATCGTTGTTGTTGCTCTTGACAGCCTTAAGTACCTGTGATAAGGGGATATTATAGTAATTGAGTTTATGCGGGTCAATATTGATCTGGTACTGCTTTTCAAAACCTCCGAAGGAAGCGATCTCGCTTACGCCTGGAACCGTCTGCAGGCCTAGCTTGATATACCAGTCCTGGAGTGCGCGCTGCTCGCCAAGATCTATGCCCCTGGCATCAAGGGTATACCAGAGCACATGCCCAACCCCAGTTCCGTCAGGACCGAGTGTCGGGGTAATGCCTTCAGGCAGTAAGCGCTGTGCATAGTTTAACCGTTCCAGCACACGGCTCCGTGCCCAATAGACATCTGCCTTATCATCAAAAACAATGTAAACAAAGCTCATCCCGAACATCGATGTAGCACGGACCGCCTTGACCTTTGGAATGCCCTGAAGGTTGCTCACCAAAGGATAGGTCACCTGGTCTTCCATGATCTGGGGACTCCGCCCCTGCCACTCTGTAAAAACAATTACCTGGTTTTCTGAAAGATCGGGTATCGCATCAATGGGATTTTCGCGGATGGCATAACTGCCCCATGCAAATAAAGCTATTGCGATCAGCAGGACAATGTACCTGTTCTTTAAGGACAGGGAAATAAGTTGATTGATCATCTTAATTATAATTGGCCCGGAACGTACCGTTCCGGGCGTGATGAACTTACATTTTCATTTTACCTGTTTTCTTTTTAGGCGCTTCCTTTTTTACGAGCGTCATGCCGCATTTGGGACATTTCCCGGGCTTATCACTTAAAACTTCCGGGTGCATGGTGCAGGTGTACTGCACCTTGGGCACAACAGCCTTTTTTGTTTTTACGGTAGCCTGATTAGTCGGCTTGGCGGGTGTCTGTGCAAATAGGGAGATACCAGAAAACAGCATAGCAAATGCCACAAAAACTAATTTTTTCATTTGTTGTAATTTTAGGAATTGAATAATGGCATAGAGCCAAACAATGGCCTACGCGTGATTTATAATTAAGGAAATTGATTAAAAAGGGAATGCTCCGCGATCTTTTCCAGATAGGAAAAGGCAGAAAAGAGGATTAAATTCGGTAAGTGCAGTTTAGGATATAGATCGGTGTCTCGGGCTGCCCGGGCGGGGCGTTGGCCTGATAGGACTGAGCGATGGGGCGCTCTGTAAAAAGGTTTACTTGTGATAACAAGATGGGATCAGGAAGAACCGCAGGCATAGGAACATCCAGAGTCAGCACGTCACTACTGAAATGGGTGTCCTTTATCTTAAAGCTTTTTCTTTCGTTCTTGCAACAGTTATCCTTTGTTTTGGTCTTAACATCGTTCTGGTCCGGTAAGGCAAGAATAAGTTTTACCGAAGCCAGTCTTCCACAGCAGTAAAAACGGTTTGCAGCCATCCCCAAAGAGGATAGCATATAGATCATTGTTATTATTATGACTGCCGTGCGTTTCACAAAACTAATATAAGGATATTTTGGATGAACTAGGTAAAATTAACCTGAAATCAGATTACAGGTTTATATAATTCCCGGAAAATGTTATAAGATTATTTTCCCGGTCGGTCAGGCTCCGGTATTCCGTTTAAAACAAATCATGTGCTTTCCGTATAAAAATCCGAAACGTTGTATTTAAGTATTTGCTTAAATAATTATATATCTATATCTTAGCACTTGATAATAAAAGATATGGACAATCTGAATAATTGTATCCGGGAAAAGGCCAACCCCATACAGATTAATAAATGCAGAAACAAGATAGGGGAAAATGAGCATTCTTTTTCTCAATTGTCGGCTATATTGTCGTTAGCTGGAAATGAAGTACGCCTAAAAATACTTTATCTGTTGCAGCAGGAAAAGGAATTGTGCCCCTGTGACCTAAGTGATATCCTTGGCATGAGTATCCCTGCAGTCTCCCAACATCTACGTAAAATGAAAGATGGCAATATTATAGGCTTCAGAAAAGACGGTCAGACAATATTCTATTCCCTGCAGGATGAACATCTAAGACTGATGCAACCCTTCTTCAATATCATTAACCAAACCGATGCTTTAATTGAAACTGTATGAGCAAATTAAAACATAACAACAAACTCATAGGTTCTGGAATATTATTGGCGCTAGGTTCTTCCCTTTGCTGTATTGTTCCTTTATTGGCGCTGCTGGGCACCACAGGAAGTACACTATCCATGTTTGGTTGGATAGCTCCGTTAAGGCCATATTTGTTAATGACAACTGCACTGATTTTAGGTATTGCTTTTTACAGGGCGCATAAACCTTCTCCAAAAGATGACTGTGGTTGCCCGGAAAAGAAAAGCTGGCTACAATCTAAACGCTTCTTATGGATAGTAACAGCACTTGCAATCGGGCTGGCTACTTTTCCATATTATGCAAAATTCCTACAAAAGAAACTGCCAAAACAAGAAATGACCCTTAAATCCAATGTTCTACAGACAGTTATCCAGATTCAGGGAATGAGCTGCTCTTCTTGTGAAGGTCATGTAAACCATGCCTTACTGGAAAGAAAAGGAGTGCTGGAAGTCAGAACTTCATATATAAGAGGTGAATCCTATGTGAAGTTTGACAGTACCCAGATATCGATGACACAGTTAGCCTCCACCATCGAACATGAAACAGGTTATAAAGTAAAAACCATAAAAAAAGATGTCAACTAAAACAATAATACTACAATCAATAATCACCTGTCCACTTTGTCAGCACCAAAAAGAAGAGTCAATGCCAACTGATGCCTGCCAGTATTTCTACGAATGTGAAAATTGTCGCGAGCGCTTAAAACCATTACAAGGTGACTGCTGTGTATTCTGTAGTTACGGAACGGTTAAGTGTCCACCAATACAGGAAAACAGAACCTGCTGTTCTAACAAATAATTCTCTCAAAACAGTGAAAAAGTGCGCTTATCTAGTGCTGGAAACAGATAAATAGTTATGATAAAATTTAAAAAAAGCATTCCGGCGCTGCCGGTTTTAAGTATAGCGAAGGCTGTAGAATTTTACAATAACAGGATGGGTTTCACTATGCGTCACCAAGAGGAAACATTCGCAATAGTTACACGCGGTGGAATAGAGATTCACCTCTGGGCATCCTGTGACCGAAGCTGGAAATACAGGAGCATAATGCTATTTCTAAAGCCAGTCTGGAGTGGTGCAGAAACATTTCTTGCAGGAACAGCGAGTTGCAGAATTGAAGTAAACGGAATAGATGAACTTTACCAAGAATATAAAACACAGGGATTGCTCCATAACGAACATTCACAGATAGAAGAACAGCATTGGGGACATAGGGATTTTGCGATACTTGATCTTTACGGTAACCTTTTTACCTTTTATGAAGAAATAGTTTAATTACGCTTTTTGTGACTTTTATTTGTTTCCCAACATGATCAAAGCCTTGCCTGCTCGCACTTTTCTAGTTCATCCTGTACCGCAGATCCTAGTCAATCACAACAGAGCTGATTTCGGTAACAAAGTAGGATTTATCTGCCCGCTAATCCCCAGCACATTAAAGCTGAAGGAGGGAGATTATTTATCCACTTGGTTCTAAATCTTGTTTTACAGACTCCTGACCAGTGATAGAATTCATACTTTTTATTTTAACAGCTAAAAAAGCATCCTCCGAGTTTCCTTTTAAATCTTTAGCATACTACATATCCTTTTAAAAACTTTTTAAGCTTATCTGTTTTACGTTGATTTTGTTATAATGTAGTATTTTATGAATTGATCGCCAAGTTCTTTTAAATGAATAGCATTTTCACTTTTGTTCGTCTAAAGCGTCCCAGGTTTATTTGTGATACACCAGCTCAAACTGTTTTAGGCGCAACGTGGCAAGCATGTACAAACGCGATCTTAAGTTCTTAGTCTCGGTGCCTTCCTATCAAGCAAAAAATATCTAAATCTTCTTTTTTCTATATTGTCCTTTAACCTTATTTTTCAAAATTTTTTCAAAATTTACTACAGCTTCACAATGCTCGAACAAGGTCGAACTTCCGCCGATTGACTCTACTGATCAAAAGCTCATCGAAAGATGGGCTTTTTTTGTTAAAGGGCTTTTTCTACATTCCACCCTACCCCACTAAAATCTTTTCATTACTGTGAATATCAGCTCTGCTTTGTCGATGAGAAATTTTATTTCATTCTCTTGTGGGATTTTTAGAAAGAAAAGTTAAATCTTACATGCTCAATCTACAAAATCCTGTATTTCGCTAAAAGTGCCCGTGTTTTGTGTTTAAGCTATCGCTCCGTTTCCCTGCAAACTGGTTATCGACACTTTTAATCAAATCCACACACAAGACATGGTCTGACGATATTTCGACTATCCGCAACATTTTAGCAGAAACGCCAGGATAGCTGATCGTGATAATTACGATTATATAAACATGACAGCGATAATTAAAATTTAATTGGCTTAATTCGTAGATTTGCAGAAATGCCCCTTGATAATCTGAACGATAGCGAAGAGTTAAAACATCTTGAAGCCCTTAAAAATGGACAAAGGGAAGGTTTTGACTTTATTTACGCTAAGTACAGCAAGGTTCTCTTACCCAAAATGCAGCGCATGGTTAAATCAAATGAAATTGTTGATGAACTGATGCAAGATGTATTTTTAAAGCTTTGGCTAAATCGTGCCGACATTGATTTATCAAAATCATTTACGGGCTGGATTTTTACTGTAGCCCAGAATACCATTTACGCCTACTACCGAAAACTGGCACTTGATGTAAAAATGCAGAAGCACCTGTTGGAAACCTTCGCATCGTTTTACGATCAAACCGAAGATTATATCTTTAATAAGGAAAAAATTTCTTTGTTAAATGAGGCTATTGAAAAACTTCCGGCGCAGCGAAAGGAAATTTTCAGGCTTTGTAAAATCGAAGGCAAAACCTATCACGAAGCTGCTGAAATTTTATCACTAAGCTCATCAACTGTTAGTAATCAACTGGTTAGCGCCACAAAATACATCAAAAGATATGTCTTTTTTCACTCACAAGAGTTCATCATTTTTTGTATTGCAGCTTATCTGAAAAAATAAATTAAAAAAAAATTAAAGCACGAATAGTGTGTTTGCCCGTCTCGTGCATAATATATAATAACGACGATGGAAAAAAACGCTTCAAAACCAGAATTATTCGAAAGATTTCTTGCTGAAAAAAGCAACGCAACCGAATTGAATCAACTATTTGATTATTTCGGTACAGCCGACAGGCAAGAACTCGAGACTTTGATTAATGCTGAATTTGAAAACGATGCTGAACTAGCGAACCCAGTTGATGCAAAGAGCCGATTAGATACCATTCACTCCAAATTATCAGCGCAGCTTTTTGCCAAGCCTGATCATCAGTTAGTGAAACTGGTTAAAATGCCTGGTTTTGTAAAGATTGCTGCCGCACTTTTGGTAATTGGATCTATTGCGCTTCTGGTTGCCAAGTTTTCGTTTAAAGGCCCCGACATTGTTCCCGGATCAAGCCAGGCGATGTTAATTTTAGGGGGCAAGCAAACCAAACTGAGTACAGGCGCGGATAGTGTAATTTATCAGGAACATGGTGTTAAAATCAACACTAAAGCAGATGGTACTATTGTTTTTATGGCCGTTAATGCAGATTCTGCAACGGCTTCTAAACTAAATACCCTCGAAACACCAAGAGGCGGTGAGTATAAAGTTACGCTAAGCGATGGCTCAATTGTAATGCTCAATGCGGGTTCGAAATTAATCTTTCCAACTGATTTTCGCGGATCAGAAAGAAAAGTTTTTGTAGAAGGCGAGGCTTTTTTCGATGTGGCAAAAAATGCGCTTAAACCTTTTATTGTAAGTGTAGCTGGAAGTGAAATTGAAGTGCTTGGAACGCATTTTAATGTAAGCAGCTATCCTGAAGATGAAGGTACAACTGCAACTTTGCTCGAAGGAAGTATCAAATTTTCGAATCCTTATGGAAAAGCTATCCTTAAACCCAACCAGCAGGCTTTTGCAGGCTACAGTAAACTGGAAGTAAGGAATGTTTCGGCAGAAGATTTTAGCGCATGGACTAAAGGCGAGTTTTTATTCAATGATGTACCCTTAGCTGTAGTAATGCAAAAACTGGGCCGATGGTACAATGTAGCTGTTGATCCGGAATCAATGCCTAAGAAAAATCTTTACATCAAAATTTCGCGTAAGGCGAACATCGATGAGGTTTTAGGTATGATTTCGAAAGCAACAGGTTACCGTTTTGAATTAAATGAGCGTAAAATTGTTTTAGAAGAATAAGATTCCTCCCGTCGCCACATTATCAACCAACCAAACTAATTTTTATGACAAACCTTTACTTTCGCTTCGTCCGGATGGGACAAAGTAATTTATTGAACTGGTCGGCATTGTTGTGCTTAATGCTACTTTTTTCGCTAAATGCGAAGGCACAAAACAACCAGTACAAGTTTTTTCAGGCACCGTTAAATACGGTGATCGCAGAAATTTCGCAGAAAACATCCTATGAATTTGTTTACGATGCAGAACTGGTAAAAAAGGCGAAACCTATTACGGTTACTTTAAGCACTCCCGACATCAGGATTTTGATGGACGCAGTAACCAAAGGCCAGGATTTTACTTACGAAATAAGTAATGGTAGAACCATCGTTTTAAAAGCCAGAATTGAAAAATTGGAAGAGTACACTTTACATGGCATGGTTACAGATAGTATTGGCGGGCCGCTTCCGGGAGCTATTATTAAACTTAAGGGAACTAATCGATATACTGCCGCTGATGGTAACGGACATTTCAATATTAATTTATCAGATACTTACAACACATTAGATGTTAATTATATCGGATACATTAATCAGGTAGAAAAGATAGATAAGGCTGCTGCTTTGAAAATTGTAACGGTTCGTTTAAAAGCGAATTCATCTTTATTGGCTGATGTAGTAGTGAATGGTTTCCAAACAATAAGTAAGGAGCGCTCAACCGGCGCTGCAACCATAATTGATGAAAAAAAATTAAACGAAAACATTAATATCGATATCCTAAGCGCATTGGAGGGCCGTGTTGCCGGATTGGTTTACAATAAAAACCCTAACGGAATTGGCGCTGATCAGCCAATATTAAGGGGACAAGCTACATTTAGCCTTTTAGGTGGAAGTGCACCCCTGGTAGTGCTAGATGGTTTGCCAACAGAAACAGCTCTAGAAGATATCAATCCTTATGATATTGAATCGGTAACGGTTTTAAAAGATGGTGCTGCAGCTTCTATTTATGGATCTCGATCTGCCAATGGTGTAATCGTTTTAACTACCAAAAAAGGAAATACGCCTTTAAAAATATCGCTAAATACAGATTTCTTTATCGATACCAAGCCAACTTTCGGAAGTATGCATTATGCATCTCCTGCTGACATTGTAGATTTTGAAACAGATGTATATAATAGAGAACGTGCTCGCTATGCCAATACCGAAACCATGTTTGCTGCTTATGGAACAGTAGCAAATGGTAGTATCAAATATTATAGTCCGCTTTATCAGTTATTTCGCGATAGAGATGCTGGAAAGGTTACGACTGATCAATTTAATCAGCAGCTGAATAAATTCCAAAATACGGATTACTACGAGCAGTACCGTGATAATGTATGGCAGAATGCTTTCCGTCAACGTTATAACTTATCTTTAAGTTCGGCAAATTCTAAATCAAATACTTTTGCTTCGATTAATTACGATCGCTCTGCAGAAAGAATAATTGGTAATAATAACCAAAAGATCACTTTATATTTTAAAAACACCTACAATATAAAAAAGTGGCTATCCACAAATATTGGTTTTAATGGTGCCTATTCAACATCCACATCAACTGATGATAGCTATAATTCTTACACCAATATTTCACCCCGTTACGCTTCGATAGTAAATCCTGACGGAAGTTTGGTTTATTCAAATTATGTAAACCTTCAGGATGGAATAGCGGGCTCACCTATCAATGGCGCTGTTGCCGGCGCCTTGCTAAATACCCCACAATATAAATCATACCGATTTAATATTCTGGAATCTTTAAATGAAGGTGTAAGTAATGCTAATACCGTTTCTTTGAGGGCTTTTGCCAATATTCAGGCGAAAATTATGGATGGTCTGAATTTCTCCAGTCAAATCCAGTATGAATTGGGTACAACCAAAACTGAACAGATTTACGATGTAAACTCTTATAAGATGAGAGCAGCGTACAATGCACTAGTCGGTTTTACACCAGCTACAAATGCTTATACTTTTGGCTTACCTACAGGAGGAAGAATTAGCCAGAATATGCAGCAGAGAAACTCTTATACTTTCAGAAACCAGTTAAGTTTTGATCGATCTTTTGACGAGGGTAAACATTCCATAGCTGCTATCGCGGGTACGGAGATGCGTCAAACCTTTCTGCCAATTGGTATGAGCGACATTAGATATGGATATGATCCTGTAACATTAACATCAACCATAATTAATAATGCAACAGTAAGCCAAACTGGTTTGCCAAGCTATATTTTTGGAAGAAACTTAACTTTAGGGATTGCAGGTCGCTCGTTTCAAGAAACAAAACACCGTAACCTTTCGTATTTTTCAAATGCAAGTTACACCTATTTAAACCGCTATAACTTAACGGGAAGTTTCAGGATAGATCAGGCTGATTTTTTTGGCGGAGATCCAGAATTTAAATATAGGCCATTGTGGTCAATTGGTTTAGGCTGGAATGCCAGTAATGAAAAATTTATCGAATCTATAGGATGGGTAAATCTGCTTAAACTTCGTGCAACTTATGGCGTTAACGGAAATCAAAATACGGAAACTACCAAATTTTTAACTGCGAGAAGAGTAAATGATAATCTATTCACATCGCTTCAGTATTTAAATATTACAGGATTACCAAACCCAAAATTACGCTGGGAAAAAACTGAAACCTACAACTTAGGATTGGATTTGGCCTTCTTAAGTAATCGTTTAAGAGGTACAATTGATTTTTACGATCGGAAAAGTACCGATTTAATGGTAACTACCGATTTAGACCCAACTGTTGGAGCCGCATCATTAGTAATTAATAATGGTATTTTAAGAAATAAAGGAATTGAGTTTACAGTAAATGGCGATTGGCTTAAATCTGGTGATTTGATGCTTAGTTCAACATTTGTATTGGGCTTTAACAGAAGTAAAATCGGAAAAGTAAACAGGGCCCTTGCTACAGCATCATCATATGTTAGTTCTCCGCAAACCTATTATACAGAAGGGACAGATTATAATACCCTTTATGCTTACCGTTATGGTGGCATGGTAAATGGCTACCCTTACTTTTTAGATGAAAACGGAAAAGCTACATTAGATTTCGACGCCACTGGCAATCCAATTGTATCTTCGAGCAAGGACATCAACAATTATGCTGCATTGGTAAGCATGGGTACTTTAATACCAACCTATAATGGTTCATTTTCTCAACGTGTATCGTACAAAAATTTCGATTTAAGTGCATTACTTGTTTTTTCCGGTGGCAATGTAATGAGAAAAGATGTTACGCCATTGGGTTCTAATGATATTTCTGATTTAGACATCACGCAACGATATAAAAATGGCATCACTCCTGAATTGCCAAGGTTATATGTAGATTACGCTGAAGCTATGCTAAACCGTGCCACATCCATTTCAACAATGTGGCAGAAAGCAGATGTAAATGTTGTTAAGGCTGATTATGTTAAGCTTAGAAGCATTTCATTAGGGTATAATTTACCTAAACAATTTCTTAAAAAATTAAATATCCCCTCGGCAAAGTTTACTGCACAGGTTAATAATTTATGGTACGCCAGTGCTGCCGGCGATGATATTGATCCGGAATCATATTCGCTTAACTCCGGAACCAGAACGTTACAAAATCCTAAATCATTTGTATTCGGAATTAACTTAACTTTTTAACATCATGAAAAAAAATATAGCAATCATTGCATCTTTTTTAATCGCATTTACGATTTCAGGATGTAAAAAATATACGGACATCACCCCAAGGGGATCACAAATTGTAGAAACGGCCCAGGATTATTACGAACTGGTATCTTTTCCCAACAGAGCATATCTCATTTCAAATTTCCAGTATCTGGTGGATGATATGTGGATGAAAGAATCCAATTTTATCGGAATAACCCCGAACATTAATACGGTACATTTCAGTTTCAACGAAAATATCGATCGTGTATCGATGATTACTTCATCTAATTTTTATGACCGGGCGTATTTATATATCAATCGCTGGAATACCATTATTTCATCTGTTGATGCCAGCAAAGGCGATGATAATGTGAAAGCCCTGGCTAAAGCTGAAGCCAAAGCTTTAAGAGCATTTGATCATTTTCTACTGGTTAATGTTTATGCAAAAGCGTATAATCCGGCTACTGCTGCTACCGATGGCGGAATTTGCATTATGGATAAATATGATTTAGAAGCACAGCCAACTAAATCTACCGTGGCACAGGTTTATGATTTTATACAAAAGGATATTGATGAGGCCATCCCCTATTTGCAGGAACAGCCAATCGATCCGTATCATCCATCGTTGGCATTTGCATGGGCATTAAAAGCAAAAATCCATTTGTTTAAGAGAGAAATCGCTCAAGCGAAAGCCGCTTGTGAAAAATCACTATCGTACAACAACCAGATTTTTGATTTGGTAAAATATACTACAACACAAGGCGGCCCATCTGTTACGCCAATTGTGGCACCTAATAATCCTGAAGTTTTAAGCTACCAGTACATTCAAGGTTATAATGAAACTAATTTCGGCTACACCTGGTTAATTAGTCCTGAGCTTAGGACCCTATTTGGAACTAACGATGCCCGTTTCAACCTGTTTTTTAACACAACTAGCGCAAGTTTTCTGGATATTGGCTCTGGTGCAGCTTATTACAGTGTATTCTATACACGTTTCTTCTATCCAACAGTGGGCTTAAAAACTACTGAGGTTTATTTAATGCAAGCCGAATGCTTAGCCAGGGAAAATGATTTAGCCGGTGCAATGGCTGTGGTGAATACCTTAAGAGAAAAACGCATTTTATCGGGTACCATTAAATTGCCTGTTCCTGCAACCCGTAAAGAAACCATGGAAATTATTGTAAACGAGCGTAGAAAAGAAATGGTTTTAGGTTTTAACAGATTTTTCGATTTAAAAAGATTGAATACTGAACCTGAATATGCGAAAACGGTGGTGCGAACGTATCCTATTGTAAACAAAACTGTTCCACAACAAACTTATACGCTATTGCCAACATCGCGCTTATATGTGATTCCATTTCCACTAAGCATATTAAAGAAAAACCCAAACCTCACTTTAAATACCGACGAAAAACTTCCGTTCTAAGATGAATTTTAAACATATTTTATTTCCAATCGCATGTACGCTCTCCCTTACTGCATTTGGTCAAAAACCTGTAGTTAAACCCGATAGTGCTGCAAAAAAAGCACCGATGGATTATAACAAAGTTATTCCTGCAACCGCCGTTGGTCAGGATGGGCTTTTTAATGTCCGTCAGGTAGATCAAAAATGGTATTTCGAAGTGCCTGATAGTTTACTGGGGAGGTATTTGCTGGCGGTAACCCGTTATGTAACTACCCCGCAAGGTTTTGGTAGTTTCGGTGGCGAAAAGGTAAATGAACAAACCCTATTTTTCCAAAAAGGAAATAACAACAATCTCTTTTTAAAAGGGGTTATTTATCGCCAGGAAAGTAAAACTACTGAAGGTCCGATTTTTCAGGCGGTAATGCAATCTCAGGAAAGCCCGATTATTGCCAGTTTTGATATCAAAGCTAAAAATCCGTTAACAGGAAATTATGTAATCGATGTGACCGATTTCTTCAAAAAAGATGTAGCAGTTGTGGCCATCCCGGCTGAAGAGAAGTCGGCAAAAAAACTTAGCGCTTTGGCCGATGACCGGTCTTTTATCGAACGCATATCCTGTTATCCAATTAATACCGAAATCAAAACCACCAAAACCTATTCCACCTCTGGTCCCGGTTTTACCGTAGGTGCAATTACAGGCGCTACCACTTTAAGGTTAAATACTTCGATTATTCTATTACCCAAAGTGCCGATGCGGAAACGTTTATTTGATGAAAGAGTAGGTTATTTTGCAAACAAATACATTCTTTTTGATGAGGATTATCAGCGTACACAAACTAAATATATTGTACAGCGCTACCGGCTGGAGCCTAAAACCGAAGATTTAGCAAAATACAAAAAAGGTATCCTGGTAGAACCAAAAAAGCAAATTGTTTATTATATCGATCCGGCTACGCCAAAAAAATGGCGTCCATATTTAATCCAGGGTATAAACGATTGGCAGAAAGCTTTTGAGCAGGCCGGTTTTAAAAATGCCATCATTGGTAAAGAGTGGCCCGAAGCTGATACCACCATGAGTTTAGAAGATGCACGTTTCTCTGTAATCAGATATTATGCATCAGAAACACCGAATGCTTACGGACCGCGAATAAGCGATCCACGCAGTGGCGAAATTATGGAAAGCCATGTGGGCTGGTATCACAATGTGATGAAACTGGTGCATAACTGGTACATGGTGCAAGCCGGACCTTTGGATAAGCGGGCGCAAAAAATGCAATTCGATGATGAGTTAATGGGTCAGTTGATTCGTTTTGTTTCTTCGCATGAGCTTGGCCATACTTTAGGCTTACGCCATAACATGGGCGCCAGTAGCCAGACACCTGTTGAGAAACTACGCGATAAGGCCTGGGTAGAAAAAAATGGCCATACGGTTTCGATCATGGATTATGCCCGTTTTAATTATGTGGCCCAACCCGAAGATAACATTTCTCCAAAAGGAATTTATGCCCGAATTGGCGCTTATGATAAATGGGCCATTAACTGGGGTTATCGTTATTTTGATAAAGAAAAAGATGAATTTGCTGAAGAGCAATTGTTGAGCAAAATTACTACAGATACCCTGACTAAAAACCCCAGATTATGGTTCGGTGGCGAAGGCAAGGATGAAGACCCCAGAAGCCAGGCAGAAGATTTAAGTGATGATGCAGTGACTGCAAGTGACTATGGCATTAAGAATTTAAAACGTGTTGTTGCAAATTTAAATGAGTGGACATACGAACCGGGAGATCAGTACGATAACCTGGAAGAGATGCACAAAGAAGTGGTAAAACAATACAGTAGATTTCTGTATCATGTGTTAAAAAATGTAGGTAACCGTTACGTTACTAAAAGAAGCGTAGATGAGAAAGGAACAGTGTATGCCGAAATACCTAAGCAAAAGGTTAAAAGCGTAATTGATTATGTAAATCGCCAGCTCTTTGATGCACCGCTATGGATGTACCCAAAACATATTGCTGATTTCGTGAATGTTAAACCAATGGAAGATATATCCGATCAGCAAACGCAGGTATTGAATATTTTCTTAAGCAACGGTTTGTTATTTAACCTAAGCCAAAAAGCTTTAACTGCGCAAGATCCGTATCCGGTAAGTGAATTTTTAAATGATTTGTTACCCACAGTTTGGAAAAAAGGGTCAAACAATCAGATGCAAGATGCTTATTTGAGAAGCCTGCAACGTTCTTACCTGGAAAAAGTTGGTATGCTAATTAACCCGAAGGATGTTGCTGATGGTAAAATGATGAACAGTGCGCAACGTAGTGACGTAAGGCTCGAAGCCATTACACACATTCGTGCAATAAGAAAAAAAGTAACCGAACTGTTTCCTCAAACTACGGGTATTGAAGCTGCGCATCTGGCAGATATTCAAACAGAAATTGATCGCATTATTAAAAAAACAACTATAAATCCATAATATGAAAAAGTATGTACTCGCAGCACTAATGGCTGCAAGCTCTCTAAGCTTTACTGCAATTGCCCAGGTAAAAACATCTGCCCAAGAAGTTGTACCAGACCTAGTCAAAAAAAGAGAAGAGCAGAAAACAGCCATCATAAACGCTTATCTGGCAATGAAAAACAGTTTAATCATTTCTGATGCAAAGAAAACGGCTGTTACGGCAAGCGAATTTTCTACGGCACTTGGAAAATTCAAATTTAAAAAACTTACAATGCCGGAAATGAATGAATCTGCCACTGCCCGTGAACGAATAAAGGCAATAGCAGATAAGATAGCAGCATCTTCATCACTAAATGACCAGAGAAAAGATATGGAAAAATTATCGACGGAATTTTGGGCTATTATTGAAAGGCTAAAGCCGGAAAATATGCCTCTTTACCAACAGAAGTGCCCAATGACTGGTGCAACCTGGGTAAGCAATGAAAAGAAAATAGAGAACCCTTACTATCCAAAAAACATGCTTACCTGTGGTGAGGTAGTAGCTGAAAAGTAGTGTAAATAATTTGAATAAATAGGTTAGTGATTAATTGCCGCAAGATAATGGATGTTTCTTGCGGCTTTTTATTTGGAAGTATTGCCGATCTAGCGAGCCTACGTCCAGATGTTTATATATTAAACCCCATCAGCCGTGCCGTCGGGCTAGCCAATAATGAGGGCGCTATACCTTAAAATTCTATCAGAATAAATTATCGGTTTATTGTTTTTTTAAATTAGTACCGACACTAGAACTACTTGCGTTCCCTTATTCTCAATGGGTCATAATGCGGTTATTAGATTGCCGTGTTTTTGTTTCTTTAGGATAACCAAAACCGGTACTTTTGGTTTAGAACTAGTCATGGCGATTTAGTTAAATCGCACAAGACGCACTTTTCTATTGGCTAATCTGTAGAACGCCTGTAGAAAGACGCCGTCGATAAACAGATTAGCTATTTACGGTATCGTCTGAATCAGAACGCATAACTTGTTTTAAAATCACATTCCGCAAACGATCTTCATGTTCATCGCCCCATAATCCTAATGCGGCAATCACGGGAATTACCGTTTTACCAAATTCGGTAAGGCTGTATTCTACTTTTGGAGGTACAACTGGATAAATAATTTTCGTAAGCAGTCCGTGTTCTTCCAATTCTTTTAACTGAATATTTAAAACCCTGCGTGTAGCATCCGGTATTTTACGTTGTAACTCACTTGGTCTTTTATGCCCCTCGTTAATAAACCAAAGCAGACGTATCTTCCATTTACCGTAAAGTACTTCACCTATCAGGTCGAGTCCACAATTCAAGTTCGGCATTATTTTTCTCGTATACATACTGCAAAATTAAGCGTATGACTCAATCTGCGCAATAGGGGACTAATTTATCCCTATCCGAATCGTAACTCCGTACTTGTCTAAACTTCTTTTATACTCCAATTTTGTCCTATAATTAATTTATAAAAGTGGAGCATTAAAATGGAACAATTTAATTTCAACAATGAGTTATCAGGCAAAATCGCCCTGGTAACCGGAGGTACAAAAGGAGCTGGGAGAGCAATTGCAGAAAGGCTTTTGCAAGCCGGAGCAACGGTTATTACTACCGCAAGAAACGCCCCTGAAAAAAACAACAGCAATCTGCATTTCATTCCTTCCGATTTGAGTAAGGCAGAAGGAACACAAAAAGTAATCAGCGAAGTGCTGTCGGTTTACGGGAGACTGGATATTCTGGTGAACAACCTTGGTTCTTCATCAACGCCTGCCGGAGGCTTTACTGTATTAACTGATGAAGATTGGGATTTAACCCTACAAGCTAACTTGCTTGCCCCTGTTCGACTAGACAGAGGTTTTTTACCACAAATGATAGATCGAAAAAGTGGCGTCATTATTCACATCGCATCAATTCAAGGCAAATTGCCGTTGCACGATTCTACTTTACCGTATGCGGCTGCAAAAGCAGCATTGATCAATTATAGTAAAAGTTTATCTAATGAAGTAACCCCAAAGGGTGTTCGTGTACTAACGGTTTCGCCAGGCTGGATCAATACCTCGGCATCGGAAGCCTGGCTGGGCGAAATTGCAAGAAACGCGAATAGTACTGTAGAAGAAGCGCAACAAAGTGTAATGAATGCCTTAGGTGGAATCCCTTTTGGAAGACCCGCAGAACCAGAAGAGGTTGCTGAATTAGTTGGTTTTCTGGTTTCACCAAGAGCTAATTATTTAACAGGAACAAATTTTGTAATAGACGGTGGAACTGACCCACTATTTAATCACCTCAAAAATAAAAACAATGAACTTACCAAAAGTAGTATCAGATTTAGTAAATACTCAAAACAATTTTGATAGCGTTGCCTATGCAAGTTGTTTTTCCGAAACAGCCATAGTTTATGATGAAGGCAAAATGCACACAGGACGAAAAGATATAGAACATTGGATTGCGGATGCCAACGAGCGATACGAGGCCACAATGCAGCCCCTAAGTTTTGAAGAAAAAGAAACGGAAAGCATATTAACGGTAAAAGCTTCAGGAAAATTTGACGGAAGCCCAATTACACTGAGTTATCATTTAGAAATAGCCGATGAATTGATACAAACATTGAAAATTACCGGATAAGTGCAAGTGGCCAATTCTAGGCCTTCTTTTTTCTGATGAATTTAATTATTATTTTCCAATCAATTGAAATTCTAAAATTACTCCTGGAATAACTTTCGGATATTCGAACGAACTCTTATATACGCTACTGAGAAAAAGCTCATCGAAAGATCGGCTTTTTTTGTTTAAGGCGGTATTAACTAAATCGAGCAAGAGATCCTTTTCTACAGCCAACCCATTCTACATTTTTAGCACTATTTTTTTGTGATTGGTTAAATACGCTGTATTTTCGTTCAACCAAACAATTTTTCATGAAAACTAAATTTTTGCTCCAGGCCTTATTCCTATTCATCACCAGTTCGAGTCTGTTTGCCCAAAAGCCCATTACCCCGGATGTTGATGCACTTAACCTGCATTTGAGCCATTACAAAGACTTTGAGACACACACTAAAAAGTTGCTCCGTGCAGGTTACAAAAAGATCGACTGGCCAATTTCTAAAAACGATGAAGGGTTGCAGAATTCGACATACGAGATAACCCAAGATACTATCCAGACGATACTGGAAATCATCCATGGAAAGGACAAGGAAGTGTTTAAAGTAAACATGTATTATGGATATACAGCAAATAAATGGGCAACGTTAAGCGATGCAAAGAAAATACAAACTGCAGAGGCACTTTTCTTTAACGTTCGGAGGATGGTGGGCAAGCAATTTGAAGACGAGACAAAACCCCAGCGCATCGTTTTTGGAAATTACAAGGCAACCGATTACGATAATCCAAAAACCTATTTGAAAGGGCTGGATGATGGGAATTTAGGATTTTTCTGCTACTGGGGGCCGTTTATGAAACATCCTGTCGAATTACACAGCCACAACGCAAGGTTGATAAAGGTTACGGTTGCCGACCCGGACGCAATGATGGAATACTACAAAGCCACAAAAAAATAAATCCGGCATCGGCTTATCTATAGGCGGCATGAGTCATAACTCAACTTCTATTAAATCAGTCCGAGACTTTTATAGTGGGTTCATTTTTACGTTAATTTGATACTCAATTATGGTTTTTCCCCAACAATCTAACCAAGCTTTTTCTTAGCAAAACTAGTAGCACCAGTATATGGATTAGATTATTTAAGGTTTAATTAAAGCTCTTTCTTAACTATCTCATCCTAAACTCACTCGGGGTACATTGATACTTCTCGCGAAAGCTTTTGGTAAAATTAGCGAGATCGTTAAAGCCGCAATTAAAGGCAATGTCTTTAATCCTTTGGCTAGAAAGGAGCAGCAGTTCGGCAGCTTTTTCCAGTCTTTTGGTTTTGATGTAATTGGCGGGTGTATCGTTATAATGCCGTGCAAATTCGCGTTTAAAAGAAGAAACGCTCAAATTATTCAGTTGGGCCAGGGCATCGATACTCAACTGGGCAAAGAGGTTGGCCTCAATAATTTGCTTAAAGGTGTAAGTGCCGGGCGAAAACAGCTGTGCAAAGATGGTTTGTACGGCCCGGGCATTGGGCGTTTGGGCGAGGAGCAGGATAATTTCTTTCAGTTTTAAAACCAGTATATCCTCATTAACGAGTGCGGGGTGCTGAAAATAAAACAGCAAGCCTTCTATGTATTTATCTATTAAGAAATTGTTGTTTAAAAGCTCTATGCTCTTGTTCGAAACCATGCGTTCCGGTGCCTGCAAAATTACCGGCATCTCGCGGTCGTAAATGCGTTTTAAAATATCGGGGTGAAAATTAACCACCATAATTTCGTTAACGCCGCCGGCATTGAGGTTGCTGATGGTTTTGCTGGCCTGGATACAATTTAAAAACAAAGCATGTTTATGCGGTATGTTTACGCGGTCTTCCTCGCGGTGATATTGTATTTCGCCCTGTAACAGGTACAAAAAGCAGGCATTATCGGTAATGGGAAAATCGAAGGTAAAGGGCGCCTGTATCCTGATGTTTTGTACCATGGATTTACCAAACAAGTCGTATTTTTTATGGTCGATAATCATGTTTAAAGGCCTTCGGCTATAAAAATAGAAAAACTAATGCAGGGTTTAGCTTTTCAGCGCCCATACATTAGTCTGTTAGATCTAAATTACAAAATATCCCTTAATTCAATTTGGCTAGCCTGCGCTGTTTAATGTACTGGTAAACGGCACCGGCAATAAATGCAATTAAAAGTACCAGCAAGGTTGTGGCAATTAGCGGATCGGCAGGACCTTTGGCCAGCGGATGCCCGAGCGGTATGCGGGTAAAGGTTTCGTTTACGGTAGGGATGAGCGACAGAAAGAAGCTGAAAGAGAGTAAAAAATTCTCTACATAGCGGACCTTGTTACTGGCGCTTCGCTTTACTGAAAGCCAAAATGCCACCAGCACTAAAATAAAAATGAATACCGAAAAAATATGCCCGGCATTGAAGCCGCCATGTTTAGAGATACCCAATGCGGTTAAAGCGGTAACGGTAGTGGTATAAAAGTATATTTTACCGCTGAGCTGCGTTAAATTAATTTTGCCAAAGCGTACAAACGAAATAATTGCCGCTGCAATGGCAATAATACCAATGATGGTATGAAATATTCCTAAAGCTGTTAGTCCCATAGTCTTTTTTGTTGATTGAATTGCTGGTTACAAAAGTGACTATAGTAAGTTTAAGGGGCTTTGTTTATCCGTTCAATTGATTGGTAATCTGGTTCAAAAGAAAATTATTGCACTGTACTTTTTATTTTTTTACCTGGCATAACTTAAATTAAACAGAAATCTGCTGTATTTTGGTATCATGAAATGGATTACCCGCGAACGTCCTAAAATTGACCGGATTGCCTGCCCCTGGCTCATCATCCGCTTTATTGATGCAGCTGCCGAGATATTGTATGTTCCTTATAACGAGGTGATGGATAAAGCAGCAGCTACAGGAGCTATACCTTTTGATATGCCGGGTGTAGAATACAGCCATTATGATGACCAGTGTACTTTTGACTACTTTATTAAAAAACATGGTTTAAAAGATGAGGCGCTTGGACGTATTGCGGCCATTGTGCGTGGGGCAGATACCGACCGGCACGATTTTGCCCCTCAGGCAGCCGGGCTTGAAGCTATTTTTTCGGGACTGGCCTATCATATTAAAAACGATCAGGAACTTTTGCAGCTGGGCTTAACCATTTACGATGGCCTTTATGCCTGGGCCAGTCATTTATATCAGTTGAAACATACGCAAGGCAGCACCGCAGAGCAGCTTTTACTGCAGGTGTATCACCAATACCTGAAACAGGAGCAAGCTAACAAAGCGCCTGTTTGGGCGCAAGCGCTTAAAGAAATGATACAAGACCAGCTCGATACGAACATGACCCTGAGTTTACAGCAGGCTTCTGAAGAGCTGGAAATTAATCCAGCCTACCTCTCGCGCGAGTTCTCTAAATATTTCGACAACCTTACTTTTGGCGATTATATGCGTAAGCTCCGCGTAGAAAAGGCCATTCAACTAATGGCGCATGAAAATTATTCACTTACCGAAATTGCCTACCTCACAGGTTTTTCCGACCAGAGTCATTTTAACCGCATTTTTAAAAAACACACGGGCCAAAATCCGCTCGATTATAAAAAAAGTTTGCGTTTAGGTAAAAAGGATACAAAATAGTAAAGGATGTTCTATTTTGAGTTTTAAGTACGCGCTAATATTGCGGCATGAACTTATTCCGCTATTTAACCATCACGATTACATTTTTATCGGCCGCTGCTTTTGGCCAAAATCAAACAGCCGCTACTTACCCTAAAATTGCCGGTTACGTGGGTATAATGCATCCCATTGTTACGTTTAGCAGTGCGGGTACCGACACCAATTTTGGCAGCCATTATGTGGTAAGCATGCCGGTGGGTATCAATATCTGGAAAAGCCAAAAGGTTGGTTTTTCTGCTGAGTTTGTACCTACGCTACGGGCTGAAAATGGCAGCAGTAAGATGAACAATTTCACCTTTCATCCGGGGGTATTGCTTGCCCTGGGCAGCGGCTTTACCTTTGCCGGCCGTTTGGCATTCGAAACATCAGGTCGTTACGGGTTAACACCGGTTTTAAACAAAACGGTAATTAAAAGTAAAAGCTGCAGTTACTTTGCGGCAGTTCCGCTACCCTTGCGTTTTGGTAACGATAAACCGGCATCCTTTACCCTTGGTTTTCAATTTGGCATTGCATTTTAAGTATGGCTACTCCAAAATATACACTGAAAGAGATTACCCTGTACTTTTTGCGATTGGGCACCTGGGGCTTTGGCGGCCCGGTAGCACTTGTGGGGTATATCCAACGCGATTTGGTTGAACAAAAAGCTTGGTTAAGCGAAGAAGAATACAAAGAAGGGCTGGCACTGGCGCAGCTGGCTCCCGGTCCGCTGGCGGCGCAACTGGGCATTTATATTGGTTTTGTACATTATGGTTTGCTCGGGGCTACACTTACGGGTCTGGCTTTTGTACTCCCCTCTTTTATTATGGTGGTTTTGCTGGGCATGGTTTACCAGGCCTACGCCGGCCTGAACTGGATGAGCGAAGTATTTTATGGTGTGGGTGCGGCGGTTATCGGCATCATTGCCCTGAGCGCCTATAAACTTACCATCAAATCCGTAGGTAAGTTAAACCTGGCAGCCATGAAAGCGAACTGGATGCTCTGGTTATTTTATTTATTGGCCATTATAACTACCATTGTTACCCAGCAAGAACAGATTTTATTGTTTATTGGCTGCGGGTTATTGTATATGGCCGTAAAGGCGCCTCCAGGCTGGCTAAAAAGACCCCCACAATTACCTGTGGTATTGCTTACGGGCATTGGCTTTTGGAATTATTCTAAAGCTACGCTTATCGAAATAGGCCTGTTCTTTTTAAAAGCGGGCACATTTGTGTTTGGCAGTGGGCTGGCCATAGTGCCATTTTTGCATAGTGGAGTGGTGGATGAATACCGGTGGTTAAGCGAATCGCAGTTTGTTGATGCGGTGGCTGTGGCCATGATTACTCCTGGTCCGGTGGTAATTACAGTGGGTTTTATTGGCTACCTGGTTAATGGTTTTCTAGGAGCTGCTGTAGCCGCCGCAGCTACGTTTTTGCCTTGTTTCCTTTTTACTGTAATACTGGCGCCCTATTTTAAAAAAATAGCTAAAAATACCAGTATTAAGGCTTTTGTTGATGGCATTACCGCAGCGGTTATTGGTGCTCTGGTAGGCTCGGTAGTGGTAATTGCCACCCGTTCAATTGTTGATTTGCCTACCGCACTAATTGCTCTTGCCAGCGGCATGGCACTTGTTTATGTAAAAAAAATACAGGAGCCATACATCATTATTGCGGCTGCCTTACTAGGGATTTTGATTAAGAGCATTTAAGCTAAACATTTGATCTTAGCGCTATGCTAAGACCAAATGTTGCATAGTTGTTATTTTACTTCTTTACCGCTTTTGTCGATTTTAAATTTACGGCCATTTGCTTCTACTTCGGCTACGCCTTTCCAGAAACCATTGGCAAAATCGTAGTTAAAGGATAGAACAGTTTTATCACTGGTATTGATAAAGCCCCATTTACCGCCTTTTGGAAAGCCTGAAAAAGCAGGTGTGCCACCCACATTTACAGCTGCAAAACCTTCGCTAAATCCATGGGCATAGCTGTACTTTAAGGGAATAACCACTTTACCAGCAGCATTAATGAAACCGTATTTATCACCACTCATTACTACTGCTAAACCTTCGTTAAAATCATAAGCGTTTTGGTAAGCAAAAGGAACAACAACCTTACCGTTCTTGTCTATATAGCCCCATTTTTGTCCGTCGAATACGCGCGCAAAGCCACCCCTAAAAGAGCCACTTAACGGGAAGCTGGCTGGAATAACCATGTTGCCGGCTTTATCTATAAATCCGTATTTCTTTACTTTACTATAGCCTTGCGTTACTTCCTGGGCCACACTGGCCAAACCTTCACTAAAATCTGAAGCATCTTTAAAGTTTAAAGGAATAATCAATTTGCCAGTCTGATCGATGTAGCCATCTTTATAACTCGTGGTTCTGATCCTAGCCAAACCTTCACTAAAATCGCCAATAAATTCGTAATTAAGCGGCACAATTTCCTTTCCTGTCGGATCAATCACCCCGTACATATATTTAAGCTGTACTACATACAGATTTACATTCTGTTTATAATATATGACATCGTATTTAGGGCTTACTACCACTTTGTTATTTTTATCTTTTAACCCGAATTTGTAAAGGGTATTGTCCCAAAAAGTTTCTAAACCCTGGGCACGAACGTTGTTCAGGGCCAATGCCAGAAAGCATAAAGCCAGTAGTAAAATTTTCTTCATCGTTATATTAGTTTTGGTTAAATAATTTGGTGTAACTAAGATAAATGAAGCGAATAATATTTGCAAGTGAGAGAAAGAACAAGCCCTTGTATGACGCGGAACAGGAACCAAAAAGGACAAACTTCTATAAATAAGAATCGTGGTTCCTAACTTAACAGGAACCACGATTAATTGTATTAAATCTGGTGCATTTAATTAGCCATCTCTTAACTTTCTATTGCATTAAGATTGCCAGTCAAGCTGGCAATGACGGCCAGCTAATACTGGCGTTGGTTACCGCTTACCAGTTGGGGTTTTGCTTCAGATTGTTATTCAGCAAAATGTCTTCGCTTGGTATCGGGAATAAATAAGCTTTACTCTCGTCGAATTTACGACCTGCAGGGATGGTTTTAAAGTAAGGCAGAATATAACCTTCGGCACTCAGATAAATATCTTTATTTACCACTACGGTTGGGAACTGCGATTGTACAAACTTGATTCCTTCTACAGGCACATCAATAAACCTACCGGTTTTCCAGCGCATTAAATCGTCCCAGCGGGTATTTTCGAAAGCCATTTCTACACGGCGTTCTCTTCTTATTTCGCGCAGTAAAGGTGCAATAGTTTTGCCTGCATAAGTTAGGTAAATGGCATCCAGTCTTGGATCGGCTGGCTCGCTACCAACGGTTAAACGCGGCATGCCTACCCTATCGCGCAATTTGTTAATGGTTTGATCGATTACGGCCTGTGTAGCTTCTCCTAATTCGTATTTGGCTTCTGCATAGTTGAGCAAAATCTCTGCATAACGGAATACGGGAGCAGCTTGCTGTCCGCTGGTTACGCGGTCCCAATCGGCAGGGCTATTGTAAAACCATTTGCCCAGGCGATAACCCGTAGGGCATTTATTGCCACTTAAACCAGGCAGGTTAGGCAGCGGTGCGTTGTTAGCCCCCTGAATAGAAGTGTTGGCTAAGGCATAAGTGCCAAAATTACAAATGGTTTGTGTTAAACGCGGATCGCGGTTTTGCAGTTCTGCCTGAATAGAGCCTTTGCCCTGAAATACAGGACTAGTAGAAATGGTTTGTCCATCGTTACACAAATACTCATCAACTAAACTACGGGTAGCGCCAAACTGGTGCCTTAAATTCTGTGCAAAGTAACGGCTAAAAGCTGCACCATAGGTTAAAGCCGCAGAATACTCGCGCCACATAATTACTTCGGTATTGCCTCTATAGCTTTCTGTAGCAAACAAGCTGTTGTAAACGGTGTTTTTATCGCCCTGCACCAAAGCATATTTAGGCAATAATGCTTCGGATGCATCAGTAGAATACTTTAAGAATTTAACAGGATCTAAACCTAGTTCGCTATGGTATTTACGGAAAGTACCTTCAAAAAGACCAACCCTCGATTTGAGGAAATGTGCCATATCTTTATTGATGCGGTTGCTTTCTTCGCTTCCTTTGGCAGGCAGGTAAGCAATGGCTTTATCGAGAATGTTGATGATGGAATCCATTACCTGCGCCCTTGGCGTTCTTGGTGCATAAAGCTCAGGGGAGTTAATATTCAGCGCGTGACTTAACCAGGGCACATCTCCAAAAAGTTTAACCTTTGTGAAATAATCCATGGCTTTGAAAAAGTAAACTTCGCCCAGGTATTTGTTGGCTACATCGGCCGATATTTCTGCCCTTTTATAATTGTCTATAAAAAAGTTAAGCTGTTTAATCCCTTCAAAGTTCCACCCACCCGATCCGCTTGCAGCAGAAAGATAAGCATTGTACTCATTGGTACCTACCTTCGAATAGGTTAAGGGTGCTGCATTGTCGGTAATTACGTCGCCATAAACCAGGGTGTTTACATTTACACCCCAGGGTTGCACGGTACCATCGGCAAAGTCGGTACCAAAGCCTACAATGTAGCGCGGGTACAGGCTATTGGTGTACAGTTTAAGGTCGTTTTCGTTTTTCCAGTAATTCTGGTCAACAATATTATCGAGTGGATACCTGTCTAAAAAATCTTTCTTACAGGCAAATAAGCCTACTGCGCATAAAAGGCCTGCCAGGTATATTTTTATTGTATTTTTCATTTCCTTCAATTTTAAAAATTAATCTTTTTCACGGTTGGCAATTAAAAAATAGCCTGTACGCCAAAAGCGTAAGAGCGGATAATGGGGTACGACATGCTTACTACTTCGGGATCGAAAGTATCGGGTACATGTTTAAATTCGAACAGGTTGTAAGCGGAAGCATTTAGCCTGATTTTTTGGAAGCCGATTTTATTTACCCAACGGTTTGGCACGTTATAACCCAGTGCCAGGTTTTTAAGGCGCAGGTAAGCACCATTGGCCAGGTAGCGGGTTTGTACATTGCGGTTACGCGAGGCATTTTTATAAGCCGGGTAAAAGGCATCGGTGCGTTCAGGTGTCCACGAGTTGTTGTAGGTTTCGTAAGTACCGGTGGTACCTGCACCCCAGTAGAGGTTGTTGCCAATCCATAAATCGCGTTTGCCCACGCCTTGTATAAAGAAGTTAAGGTCGAAGTTTTTGTAACGCAGGTTAGTGTTGATGCCATATTGATACCTCGGCGTGCTGTTACCAATAATCCTTCTATCGCCAGAATTGCCTACAGTATTGTTTCCAAAACCAATTTTGCCATCTCCATCTACATCAGCATAACGTACATCGCCCGGAAACCAAAGTCCCGATGAAATTAAGCTCTGTGACGGGGCAGCGGTAATTTCGGCCTGACTCTGGAAGATGCCATAGGTTTCATAACCCCATATTTCGCCCATTTTTTGTCCTTCGTAAAGGGTTGCATCACTAATGAGGTTATTGGGATTGTTATCAAATTTCACCACTTTGGATTGGTAATCGCCAAGGGTTGCCGAAATATCGTAACCCAGGCCAAAATCGGTAGTGTTGCTGTATTTCATTACCAGCTCCCAACCACGGGTATCAATAGTACCCGAATTTACCTGTGGTGAAGATGCACCCAATACAGATGGGTATTTTAAACCATCGGTTAAAATATCGGTCGTTCTTCTTCTGTACCAATCGAAATTGATTTCGAAGTTTTTAAGGGTAACCAAATCAAAACCAAAATCAATGGTAGTTGCCGTTTCCCAGGTTAAATTAGGGTCGATCAGATTTGGTGGCGTTGTACCAACAGGCCTTACGCCGTTAAGCAGGTATTGCAATTGTGAGGAAGTACCATAGTTAGAAATGTACAGGTAGTTTCTTACGTTCTGGTTACCGAGGCTACCGTAGGAAGCACGGAGTTTAAAATCGTTCACTACGGGTTTCATCCATTGGGCAAAAGATTCTTCGCTCAATCGCCAGCCGGCAGAGAAAGAAGGGAAAAATTTAAATCGCGATGCTGAAGGAAATTTAGAGGTTCCATCGTAACGGCCGTTCGATTCGAACAGGTATTTACCGGCATAATTATAGGTTAAACGGTAAAATAAACCCTGTACGGCCCAGTGCGATTCGCTATCGCCCACGGTTCTTTCGCCCTGTGCCTGACCTAAGGTTGGCACGTTTACATTAATACCATTGCGCTGCGCCGATACGGATTGGTCTACATACCACTCCTGGTTATAACCGAGTAAACCGGTAAAATTATGTTTGCCAGCAAGGGTCTTTTTGTAATCGGTATAAAAGTTTAGCGTGTATTTATTAGAGTTAAAATTATAACGGGAAATATAATCGGGATTGGTTTGCACCGTAGTGGTGGCATTCCGTGTGGTTTCTAAGCGTTCTAAAGTAGGCAGAATAGTTTTTTGTACGGAAGTATTGTTCAGATAAGAAATGTCACCTTTAACTGACCAGTCTTTAGTTAATGTAATGGTTGGTGAGGCTGTTAAAATTAAGTTCGAATTGGTTTCTTTGTTCGAAGAACCGTAATCCATAAACGATAGAATGTTATCGGTGTATTTAGATTTTACCCCCAGCGAGGCCGGTACGAGCATGGGCATGCTTACGTTACGCGAAGGCTCTTGCGACATGGCAGTCCACCAGCCACCTTTACCAGCCGGGTTAACGGGTTCAGTATAAGTAGAAGTATTGAAACCTGTTTTAAAGTCGATTTTAAACCAGTTATTTACCTGCGAGGATACGTTAAGCAAGGCATTGTAACGTTTCAGCACATCGGTATTGATGCGGTACAAACCATCCTGGTTTTGGTAACCAAACGAGCCATAATAACTGTTTTTCTCGTTAGCACCGGAAATAGAGAGGTTGTGTTTTTGCATGGGCGAATAATCGAGCAAGGCCTCTTTGTAAGGGTTTACATTACCCCGCCAAATGATGGTATTGGTATTACTCTGTGGATTTTCAAAATAATAGGGTTCCTGGTGCTCAGGATCATCCATATATTCTTTAATCTTCTGAAGTTTAACCAGTTCACTGCTACCCGCAGAAGTATTTTCGAGCGCAGCAGCTTTTACAATAGCTTCCTGAATGCTGTAGGCATCTAAAATATCAGGAATGGCTGTTGGCGTACTCCATTGGAAAGAGTTGGAATAGTTAACTGTTGATTTGCCTTTCTTACCCGATTTGGTTTTAATTAACAACACCCCAAAAGCACCACGCGCACCATAAATGGCTGCCGAAGCTGCATCTTTTAACAAGGTTACACTTTCAATATCTTCAGGATTAAGCAGGTTAGGATCCATTTCAATACCATCGACCAAAATAAAAGGTGAGCCTGCAGAGAACTTGATTTTGTTGCCATCATTGGCATCTTTAAAGAAAGAAGTTCCACCCCTAACATTATAACTTGGCGCGGTATTGGGACTACCGTTAGAGATATTGACGTTAAAGTTTGGCATTAAACCCTGCAACGCCTGCCCGAGATTTCCTGTTGGGCGGTTTTCGAGCATTTTAGAGTCGATCTGGCTTACTGCACCGGTAAGGTTGGCCTTTTTCTGCGTGCCGTACCCAACTACCACCACATCATCTAATGTTTTTTTATCTTCTTCGAGCGTTAAATTTAAAGTTGGGCCAGTAGTTGCTATTTCTTTAGCGATATAGCCGATATTAGAAAAAACCAATACCGAGCCCTTAGCACTTACAGTAATAGAGAATTCGCCATTACCATTGGTTGCTGTTCCATTTTTTGTTCCCTTCTCCAGCACGCTTACTCCGGGTAGCGGCTGTCCGTTACTGTCTTTTACGGTACCTTTTACGACCAGGCTTTTGGCCTTTGCTGTAGTAGTGTTCGAAGCGGGCAATTTGGTGCCGGCAAATGAAACGGCGCACGATAGCAGGCAGCACAAAAGGAGTAATGGCCACTTTTGAGGAACAGGCAAAAAGCCATCCTTGGGAAGTAACTGTTCTTTAATCATCATTAGTATTTAGTTTTGTTGATAAGCGGCAGTGTTAATGCGCTTAATGGTTAGTTAATCGCCGCGATGTTAGCTGCAGCGATTTGTTGTTTGCTTAAACCAAAGCTGTGATATTCGCCTTTAAAAAAAGATGAAAATTGAAAGGAAAAGGGTAGAAAATCGGTTAAAACGGGGCGTAAATGAGATTAAGAGGAAGTAGAAAGGATCAAATGCTGTTATTTACTTATGAATGGTTAATTTTTAACGGGAAAAATTAGCGCGAATAATTAGGCATATAGGCATATAAGGTCATATAGGCTTTACATATCTTAGGTGGTGAAAATAACCATATAAGGGATATAAGTTCATATAGCTTAAATGCGCTTATATGTCTTAGGTGGTTTAAAAAAAACCGACACGAATGATTAACCATATAAGGCATATAGTTCATAAAGTCTTAATGCCTTCCCTCTCTTAATGGTAAAAAAATTGGCGCAATAATTAACCATATAGGCATATAAGTTCATATAGGCTTAAATGGTGAAAAAGAATTAACTGCTGAGAAGATTAAAAAGGATAAAGCTGGTGGTTAATATTTAGCTCGCAACCATTGGGTAACGAAACATAAAGCAGCTGTAATTTTTCTTCGTTGAGTTCATCATCATTCAGCAACAGGGTTTTTAAACTTTCAAATTTCAGGGGTGCTGCAATCAGGTCGTCAACGCCAATGCTGGTGCCGCCGAGGTGCAGCAGTTCAAGGCCTTTAATCTGTTGCAAATCTGCTAAACAGCCGGCATCAATATTGGGGCAGTTTTTAAGTCTGAGTTCGTTTACGGCATCTAAAGTGCTCAATAAGGCAATTCCGGCATTGGTAATTTCGGTTTCATCCAAATCAAGCTGGTAAATGCTGCGTACATATTCAATCATCCAGCCAATTTCTTCATCATCTACGTGGTAGCGTCGAAAATTACCCCGTTCGAGGCGTGCAGGTACTTCGTTAATGTGGCCGGGAATATTGAAATAAAAGAAGTTCGACCAAAACTCGTCTTCCTTTAATTTTGCAGCTTTTTTCTTCCTCATCGTTTTATAAAAATAAACCTCCTGAGGCTTAAAATCAAATGCGATTTCAATTAAAAGTTAGGTACAGATTTCGCTCACAATTAAAAGCCACAGATTTGCAGATTACAAAATCTATAAACCTGTGACTTAACACTTTATTGAATTAGCAAATTAATGCCCGGCCATCTGTTTACGCAACTCCGCTTCTTTAGCCGCATCCCAGTAACCACAATCTAATTTGATAAAGGTAGAGCTGTAAGGCACGGTTTCGTTGGTTTTAATAACCAGAACCTTAAAAAGTCCGGCCTCGCGATCGAGTTGCTTAAAAACGGAGTCGTGCAGCATGGTATTAACGGCAGTTCCCTTTAATATGGCCTGAGTTGCTTTAATTAACTGATCGGCTTTAGCACCTGCCAGCGGTTTAACAAATTCGAGCTCGCTGTCGCGGTAAATAATGGGCTTTATATGGTCCGCAGCTTTGATCCCCGAAATCACTTCACCTAATACGGTCTCCATCCCCTCGGGGGCATAAATATATTCCATCCCTGCCGATTGCTGGAGGGGAAAAGCCTTATCAACCACCAAAATCCAGTTGCGGTGACCCAATAAGGGCAGTTTCTTTCTAAATTCAGTTTTCCAGTCTGCAGCTTGTTCGTTTTTACCTGTTTCCAGTTTACTGTTGCATGCGGATAGCCAGATGGTGCAGCCAAGCAAGCCCAATAAACCATAATATTTTATTTTTTTTAGCTTATTCATATCGCTTTTAACTTAAGATTGAAATTTCGAGTGTCTGATCTTTTTGAATGGTTATTTCATGAGCCAAACTGATATTCAGCTGCGCTCCTGTACCAGCAATAACCGCATTAATATTTTTGCCCATCAGGCTAACTTTAACGTGCTTAGGCACCAGTTTACCGATCTTTTCGAGTTTAATCTCCTTGAGCCTTAATGTACCGTATTTCAGTTGTAGCTGATGGTGCTGTGCTGCACCTTGCAATTGCTGACGGTATGTTCCCCAGCCTTCGGCGGCGGTAAATGCGGCAGCAAAATTTTCCTGATTCCACTTAGGTCCAAAACCAATTATCCCTTTTGGCCCATGATAACTGAAACCACAGGCACTGAGGTAAGTACCGTAGCTGGCCATGGCACGCGCGTAGTGGTCGCTACATTCAATCTCGTTAAAAGGGTTTCGTTTGGCGGCATGATAGCGGTCATGAATCCGGTTGGTTAGGATCAGGCTTTCTTCGTGCATGCCTTCAGCCATCATGTGGGCAGCCACCTGGTGTTCAAACCCGCTCATACATTCGTGAAAATAGCCAAGCTGCCAGCTCACATTTTCGCCAAAAGGGGCTTCTTCGTTATGCGGATTGGTATTCATCACCATCCCACCTTCGCCACTTAAGGCATAGGGACGGCCACCAATGTGGTTTTTAATGTAAGGGCCTACATCCATGGTAAAATTATATTTCCAAAGTGATTGGAGCGCACTGCGGGTCTTCTTTTCATCGAGCACCCGCGGAAGCCCTACCTGAAATGCCCAGCTCTGCCCATATACCTGATCGATGTGGCAGGTATTGTAAGAACCCAGTTGTTTTCTCCCCTGTACAGCGTCCGGCCTGTGGATAAAGTATTCGCCATTAAACAGTTCGCGTTCCATATTGCTACGGCCCTTTTCTACGTATGCTTTGCATGTAGCCGCAAAGTCGGTGTCGCCAACTTCGGTAGCCATGGCCTGGGCGGCACTGGCCGCCGCAATACATAAACCAACTATCCAGGCTATTTCTCCCTCCCATACGGCATCCAGGGTATTTTCCATGGGCGTATCCGTCATGCCGTCGCCGTTTTTATCCTGCGCCAGCATAAACTGTACGGCCAGTTTTATTTTTGCCCAGTTTGTTTTTAAAAAGGCATCATCGCGGTTCATCTGGTGCTCGCGGTAAAAACGTAAAATTGTACCCGCCTGTCCGTCAATAGCAGGCCTGGTTTCATTCTCTCCCCTAAAAATAATGGCGCCGGTATCTTTAACGAAACCGATGCCGAGGTCTACCCTTTCGCGCAGGTCGCGCTCAAGTGCAGGGAAAATCCTGGCCATGGCATGAGCATATTGCCACACATGCGTACAGGTACCGGCGCAGGCACCTACTCCCTCCCAGCTCCAAAAACGGCCGCTGGCAAAACGGTAGGTGTTGGCGGTAGCCAGGGTTCCGATATTGAGAAAGGTACGCTCTAAAAACCAATGCGGTAAAGTAGAGTTGCTCCAGGTATTGCTCCAAAGTTCAGTACCGGTAGTAAGCTGACTAAAATTGGTTTTGATGAAATCGGATACGGCCCTGGCATCCTTAAAGCGGCTGGCGTAATGATAGCCTTGTTCTGCATCTTTAACCAGCTTTTTAAGCTTGGGATTAACGTTATTAAAATGCCAGTTGATTGAATAATCGGCCTGCATGGTTTTTCCGGGTGCCAGCATCTGTGATACGCTGATCCCCCCAACAAGCTTTTCGTCGCCGTCAACCTTTGCTGTTTGGGCTTTCGACTGATTAAAATCGACAGTTTCAACCGGCCAGGGATCGAGCGCGGGGTTGGCTTTACCTTCGGTGCCATGATAGGTAAAACACATGCTGCCATGATCGCTGGCATTGCTCAGGTTGGCATCGGTAGTGGTAAAGCCCGAAACAATATCAACCGATGTAGCACCAAAACTTACAGTATTGGTTTTACTCCCTGAGCCAGGTTTGCCACTCACTTTGTTTACGCCGTTTTCCATCCAGCCAATTAAATCAACCGGAAATGCTTTGGTACTATTATTCAGTACCTCAACGCGTAATATGGTGCCAGGTAAGGCCGATTTTTCCGAATCAAGCGGGATAAAAGGCGAATACACTTTCAATTTTACTGCTAACGGAAAATCCTTACTGGTGTAAACAATATCGGCAAGGGGATAAGAACCGGTAAATACCACTTCATCCCAGTGGTCGGCATTTAGTTCTTTAATAATGGTTTTACCAGCAACAAGGGTTTTTATTGCAAAGCCCTGATCGAGTATCCGTTTATTATCGGCAATGGCAGGCTCTATGTAGGCTGATCCATCTCTGGGCCTTATTTTACGTACCATTGTACCATCGTTCCAGTTTACAATTTTGGGTTCTATCCCTTCCTGTGCCCCCTCAAAAGTTTCATTGTAGATCTGCCACAGCCACAAACGCCCGTCGCCGCCAACATATACGGTACCGGCGTGCAATCCACCTACCGGCATGCCAATATACCGCAGCTCATTCCTGCTTTTCTTGTAGGCAGTGGCAGTGCTCCGCTTATACAGGGTGGCTATCCATTTCGGATCAATATTTTTTTCTGCAGATATATTATGTTTAGGATAGCCGGCTGCGAATACACTACTCCCCCATACCGGAAATCTGGCTGCCATGATCCCAAGCCCCAGTATACCAGTTTTTTTAATGAACGCGCGGCGTCCGGATGATTGTTGTTCCATTGAATTGATGTTGTTAGCTTAAGTCAGGCCTTCGCAAGCGAAGGCCCGACTATAAATTTATATTTTAGAAGTGGGCATAAAAATGCTTCAACTCCTTTTTATTCGTCTTTTTATTTTACCAGCCCTTATTTTGAGGAAGTAAATTTCTATTGCGGTCAATTACCGATTGCGGAACCGGCCAGATATAGTTTTTGGCCGGATTGAAAACCCTATCCTGAGCCTTAAACATAGGTTTAGTCCAGTCGCCTACCGGATCGGCCACATTGCTGTTGATGCCATAAGCAGGTTTACTGAGTACGTTTTCGGCAATTTTCCAGCGGATGATATCAAAATAACGTTTATGCTCGGCTACGAATTCGTGCCGTCTTTCTTCCTGAATAGCTGCACGCATAGCAGCCTGGTTGCCCAACAAAGCATCTACCCCTGGCAGGCCTGCCCTGGCCCTTACTTTATTCATTGCCACCACAATTTGCGGATTACCGGGATCTGATTCATTAAGCGCTTCGGCTAAGATCAAAAGCGTTTCGGCATAGCGGTAAATCGGCCAGTTTGCCCAATTCTCATCAGGTTTAGGATTGGTAGGATCATTAAATTTGAGATACATGTAGCCTGTAAGGCCGCCACCTTCATTATTCATCCTTTCTGGTTTAGCATACGATGGATGTGGCTGATAAGGAGTGTAAGCCCCATTTGGCCTCAATACAGGTACACCGGGCAGCATAAAAGTCATCTTTAATCTTTTATCGCGGTTTTCGTATGGATTGTTAAGATCGTAAAGTGGCGAATTCTTAATCGACTTCCCGTCTGTACATTCGTAAGAATCGACCAAATCGCGCGTAGGGCAAAAACTGGCCCATCCCTCGCCGGTTATTCCGGTTCCGGCAGGTGATGCCAGCACAGCTAAAAACTGGGTGAACTTATCCTGCACGTACTGATAAGCCAATATGGTTTCTTTATTGGCATTATTAGCTTCTTTTTTGAACAGGAAAGCATAATCATCTTCAAGCTGATAGCCTAGTGTAGTTACTTCCTGTGCAGATTTTGCTGCCTCTGCCCATAATTTAGGATCATCAGTACCCGAATGAAACTTCTTGATACTGGCCATATAAAGATAAATATTAGCCCTTAACATCAATGCTGCCCCTTTGGTAATCCTGCCATTATCTGAGGCGGATGGATAACTTGCCGGAAGACCTGCAATCGCTGTTTCTACATTTTGAATGGCATAATCGAGTACTTCCTGTTTAGGGCTTCTAGGTAAGTTAGAACCATCCAGCTCAACAGGTTTTTCTTTAATCAGGGGCAGATCGCCAAAAAGCTCGGCCATACGAAAATAGCGCATCGCCAGGATAAACCTTGCTTCGGCATCGAACCTTTTTTTAAGGCCTGCATCAATATCCATCGATTTGAGTTTATCGATAAAATAAAGCGCCCGACGGATATAATCGTATTTCCACTCTTCGGCCAGATAACCATCGGTAGGCGAATAGGTGCCCATGCTGATATAGCCCATGCCCCCTTCGCCCCAGGCATTGGTCATTACCGAGTTATCGCTACTGCAATCGCGCCAAAAATCGCGGCTATCCGGAAGTGTGGCATATACTGCATTCAGTCCGGTTTGTGCATCAGCTGCTGTTTTCCAGTAGGTGGCATCAGATGACTGCGAAAGCGGAACCGTATCCAGCAGTGCCTTTTTACACCCTGTTAAAAAAATGGCCAACAGGATAATGGCCTGTATCAAATTCTTTTTCATCTTTTTAAAATTTTAGGTTTAAGCCAAACGACAATGTTCTTGAAAGCGGGTAATACCCTCCTTCAGGGTCAAATCCATCATAATTGGTGATGGTTGCCAGGTTTTGGCCAGACACAAATAACCTCAGGTAATTGAGCTTCAGTTTAGCCAGCAGTGCCTGTGGCAACTGGTAACCTAACTGTACGTTCTGAATTTTAATATAATCGGCATTTCGCAACCAAAAACTAGAGTATTTGGTATCGTTTGCGGTATACTGGATAGATAAACGCGGGTAGCTTGCCCCCGGATTGTCAGGAGTCCAGTTGTCTATTGCCAATGGCCTTGCATTTTGCGAAAGATAGAATGCCCATCCTTCGTAGCCACTCATATAACGTTTGCCGTTAAATGCGCCGGTAAAGTTGGCCGAAAGGTCAAAGTTTTTCCATCCAAAGTTGAGGTTACCGCCAAAACGTACCACCACCTTATCGTTCAAAATCATCCGGTCTTTGCCATCAATGATATTATCGCCGTTAAGGTCTTCGAACTTAATATTGCCCGGAAATACATTTGGCCCCTGATTAGGACTGGCTGCAATTTCTGCTGCACTCTGGAACAAGCCAATGGCATGTAAACCATAAGGCAACTGGTATTGTAAACCAACATCAGAATAGGTATCGCCCGAAATCTGGAAGCCTCTTCCGCCCAAGTCGGCAACTTTGTTCTTAGAGAAAGCTGCGTTTAGATCAACTCCCCATCTAAAATCGCTGGCGGCGTCTCTGTAGCTTCCCAAAAACTCCCAGCCTTTGCTTTCCATACGTAAAAGATTACTGAAAGGTGCTGGCAGACCAAATTCGGCACTTACAGGCGGGTTATTCAGGATATTTTTCCTGTTGTTATGAAAGTAATCAACTGTTAAGTTAAGTTTCTGTTTAAAGAGGGTAACATCAATACCAATATCGGCCTGCCTCGATTCTTCCCAGGTAATATTCTTATTTACCGCTACGCCATTATAAGCACCGGGTACGGTTACCCCGTTAAAACCGTAAATAATAGGGCTATAGGTAAGTACTTCGGAAGTTGCATAGGCGCCCACTTTTTCTGCATCGCCCAAAATACCCCAGGAACCTCTTATTTTTAATGCATTTATCCATTTCACATCGAAGAAAGCTTCTTTATGGATATTCCATCCTGCCGAAAAGGAAGGGAAATACCCCCACTTGTTCCCTTTGGCAAACCTCGATGAACCATCGGCCCTTACATTGGCCTGTAGCAGGTATTTTCCATCATAATCATAATTCAGTCTGCCGAAATACGATCTGATGGCCATATCGCTGGCGCTACCGGTATTCTGCATATTGGTAGAGGAGCCTGTATTAAGCACATTGACATTATCGAAGGGTAGATTATCCCTGAAAGCACTGAAATTATCTGTATAATAATATTCCTGCGAATATCCGGCAAGTCCTTTCAGCCCGTGTTTGCCAATTTGTTTTGCATAATCGGCTGTTAACTGATAGGTGTTACGGTAATTGGCCGAAAAGCTTTCGGTTAGCCCGGTTACGAGGTTTTTCTTTGCAGCTATCCCGCCATTATCATCATACAGGTTATAAGATACGAGCCTGTCGGTTGTACGCTGATCGGTAGATGCTCTGGCATAAGAACCTTTAATGGTAAGGTCTTTTATTGGCGTATACACGATATCTGCTACACCAAAAAGCTCTTTATATTTTGCATAGTTATAACCACCTTCATTAACTGCGGCAATGGTATTGCCTACCATTGATGAGCCGATACCATACTGGCCGTTAGCAGTATAAATTGGGCTGATAGGTGCGGCCCTGGCCGATTGCGATTGCCAGATATCGGTTCCACCCTGCGGTTGTTTAATATAGGTTTGGGTGTACTGGAGATTGGCCATTACACTTAACTTATCAGAAAGTTTTACCTTAACATCAGGCCTGAATACATATTTGTTGTAATCGTTATTGGGAAGGGTTCCATCCTGATAATCATAAGCGCCCGAAATGCGGTAAGTAACATTCTCCGTCCCCCCGGCAATGGCAATGTTATTGTTATTAATCAGTGCATTCTTTTTATAGATCTCTTGGTACCATTTATTATCGGGATATTTTCCTGCGGCAAGGTCGGCAAGCCCTTTTTCGCCATACAATGGCTGCTTACCGTCGTTAATCAGTGCCCTGTCCCACATGCGCATATAATCTGCTGAGCCTACAAAATCGAGCATAAACTGTGGTTGCTGTACGCCTACACTCGAGTTAATCTCTAATGTAGCTTTTCCGCTCTTGCCTTTTTTGGTGGTTACCAGCAACACGCCGTTCGCTGCTCTCGAACCATAAATAGCTGCTGATGCGGCATCTTTAAGTACCGAAATGCTTTCTATATCATTAGGGTTAAGGGTATAAATATTTCCGGGGAAACCATCTATCAGCACCAAAACGCCAGAGCTGCCTCCAATGGTTGAGGTACCCCTGATATTTACACTTGCCCCTGAACCCACAGCCCCTGAGCCTTTGGCAATATTAAGCCCCGGTACTGTACCCGATAATAACTCCTGTACATTGGTAACCGGACGTGAGGCCAGCGATTTCTCTACGTTAACCACACCTACTGCACCGGTTAAATCGGTCTTTTTCTGGGTACCAAAACCTACCACTACCAATTCTTCCAGTTGTGCCGAAAGTTCAATAAGTGTGACATCGATAGCAGGGTTTTGCCCCTCGGTTACAACGATCTCTTTTTTAACCGTATTATAGCCTACATAATTCCATGAAATGGTATAACTGCCTGTCTTAAGATTTAAAAAAGCATAAGCTCCCTTATCATCCGAAGTTTGCGTGAGCAATACACCTTCACCATCAAGTTTAATGGTTACCCCAGGCAAGGCCGTGCCGCTTTTGCTATCGCGTACGGTACCCTTTAGCGACCCCATAGTTACCAGATAAGTCGTTTTCATTGGTGCCCTTCGGATCACAATGGTCTTATCTACAATGCTGTAGGTAAAGGGCTGCCCGGCAAAACATTTCCGCAGAAATTCTTCTATCGGTACATTCCTCATATTGAGGCTTATTTTGGCGCCGGCAAGTATTTCATCGCCATAAAGAAACTGGTAACCGCTTTGGCTTTCTACTTGCCGAAGTACAGTTTTCAGGTCTTTATTCCTTGCCGAAACAGAAATGCGCTGGGCATTTGCCGCCATAGTAAGCTGGAGAAAAGCGGTAACTAGTATAATAAAGGTCAGCTTTGCCCTCATAATTATCTTTCTGGTTAGTTGGTTGCCCCTATAGCTGCTTATAGCTTTTACATACAGCAGCTGGGATATAGGCATGCTTAGCCTATACTTTAAAAAAGCATAAAATTTCATACATTTGGTTAAGTTTGGTTAGCCGGTCATACCTTCTTTCGAAGTCATTGACCGGAGTCTGTTTGTTCTATGTTAGTCGCATTGTTCAACTTGTGGATACCTTACTTGCGCCGGGTATGTTCGCTGCATCCCCGGCTTTTTTATCGGTTTCCATAAAAATAGTCTGGTTTTTATGGCATGGCAATAATTCTCCTTTCTTCAATTTTAAAGTGTACCAAATTGGTTAATTCGAGCGTTTCTAATACTTTAGCAATACCTTCATAGCGCGAAATAGAGCCTGTAAATGACATTTCGGAAATATTTCCTTTATATGTTACATCTACGTTATACCACCTCGAAATATCGCGCATAATAGCAGAAAGTGGTTCGCTGTGGAAAGTAAACTGGTTATTTTTCCAGGCAATGGCTTCCTGTATATCTGCCTGCGAAACTTTCACACCGGCAGCATTTGTAGCCTCTTCTCCAGGTTTAAGAACAGCCATATTTTCTTGCCCATTCCGGCCTTTGGCCCTGATGCGTACCGAGCCTTCTAAAAGTGTGGTTCTGATTGACTTCTCGTCAGCATAGCTCTTGATATTAAAATGTGTACCCAATACCTCAACAGTTTGGCCTCCACTCATCACTTTGAAAGGCTTATGCCGGTCTTTTGCAACCTCAAAATAAGCCTCGCCTTCAAGGGTTACCAAGCGTTGCTGACCAACAAACCTGGCCGGAAAGCGTAAAACGGAGGCCGCATTTAGCCAAACCTTTGTCCCATCCGAAAGTACAATCTGGTACTGTCCGCCACGTGGGGTCGATACTACATTAGCAGCCATTTGTTCATCCGCTATGGTTGGTAAACTCACCAGCTGATAGCTGAGCTGACCGTTTGCTGTTTTGGAAATTTCTGCTCCTCCCTGAAAAGCAATTTTACCAAGCGGGCTTTTATCCAGGCCAAGTGTTGTACCATCAGCAAGTGTGAGTGTGGCAATATTACCACCCGGAACAATATGGGCGGAGGCAATAGTATTCTTTTCAGGCGCACTTGCCTTAGAGCTAAGTGATGGATTGGAGTAAAAAATATAGCCCAGTATGATGATAAATGATGCTGCTACACTTACCGCGATATAAAGAGATTTTACCTTGTTTTTTTTAGCTGTGGTAGCTCCTGAAATGTTCTCCCAAATCTTGTCGTGATCTTTTTCCAGGTCAGCCGGATCTTTTACCAGCGTTTCATTAGCTGATTCGCTGAGGTAAAAGCGCTCAATTAACGCCTCTTCTTCAGTATTACATTCGCCCCTTTCGTATCGGTGTAGTAGTGCTCTTAATTGGTTATGATCCATCGGTAGTGTAGCTTTATTTTAACAAGACACTTCCAAATGAGGGAGGGAGTAGATGAATTTTATTTTTTTTTAATCAGGCACTGAGGAATCAGCCAGATTTAAAGGCAAATGTTGTGCAGGTAAGAAAATTTTACAGCAAATAGGGCAGCAAAATAATGGCCAGTACAATGGGTGAAGCGAGTTTGAGGCGCAGGATTTTTATGGCATTGGCCACCTGTTTTTTAACGGTTTGATCTGATATACCCAGCTTATCGCCAATTTGGCGGTGTGTAAGGTGTTCCCGGCGACTGAACTCAAATACCTCGCGCATTTTAGGAGGAAGCTGCTGGATCTCCCTGTCAATTTCAAGCGAAAGCTCTTTTTCGGTAATCTGATCGAGTACATTGCCCGAGTGCTGCTCTGCAAAAAGAGCAAACCGGTTAATCAGGTCGTCGCCGTTCTGACGTTTACGCAGTACATTGAGTACACGATGCCGTGCGGCGGTATAAAGATAGCCGGGCACGTTGGTATGCACATCCAGCTCAGCTGCTTTAGCCCAAAAATTGATAAATAACTCCTGTACCACATCCTTGGCCTCTTCTTCATCTTTAAGCATGCGCAAACAGTGGCTATAAAGTAATGCCCAATGCCTTTCGTAAAGCACAGCGAAAGCCGAATGGTCGCCAGCCGCTATTAAAGGCAACAACGCTGCATCAGAAAAACTAAACTTGGCACTCATACTCAGGGATATCTCACTATTAAAGGTAATGATCAATAATTAAAAAACCCTTTTTTGCCAAATGAGCTTAATAGTATAACAAAATCATTTAATCCGAAAGCAGCAGGATGCTGTTAGGGCTTACGATTAAGCATTTTGAGGCTTGCTCGATTGCCTTACATTTAATTTGGCCTGCAGGTTAATCACCACAGGCTTAGCAGCCTTTTCGGTGGCGCCGCCAGCTAGTTTTTTAAGCAGCAGCTGAATAATATTTTCGGCAATGGCTTCAATAGGTTGTTCTACTGCGGTAATAGATGGTCTGATGAATTCGAGCAGTTCAAAATCATCGAAAGAGATTACGCCTTTACTTTGAAGCAGCGCTTCATCGCCACTACGTGATAATTTAAGGCCATCCATAGTAAGGTAATTGGCGGCAAAAATTACAGCATCTAAATGTGGATGATCTTGTAAAAAGGCTTTAATTAACCCGGTGGCATTTTCCGAATCCTGGTATTTGATTTTCAATACTTCCTGCTTTTTCCTCGCACGATCGATCACTTCGCTATACCCGCGCAAACGATCGAGCATTTGTTGTTGTTGGGTATCGATGGTAATGAAACCTATTTTTTCGAAACCATTATCCAGCAAGTGTTGTGCGGCGGCAGCGGTCGACCAAAAATTATCGGTCAGTACATAATCGGCGTCAAGTCCGGGCAGGTAACGGTCGAAAAGCACGATGGGCGTTTCGCCACCAATCAGCTCGCCAATTTCGGTTTCCAAGCCTTCGGCAAGGGCGGCCACATAGGCATCAACATGTCTTTCCTTGTAAATATTCAGAATTTCGGCTGTTCTTTCGCGATCGTTTCCGGTACTGCTAAAGATAATTTTATAGCCATGAACCGCAGCCTTTTCATCTATTGCCCGGGCCAGACCTGAGAAAAAAGGTTTCGAAATGTCATCAACCAGAAAGCCGATAATGTTCGACTTTCCGGTTCTTAAACTTCGCGCCAGTAAATTGGGCTGATAGCCAAGCTCATCTATTGCTTTGCGTATTTTGGCAGCTAATTTATCGCTGATGTACTTCTCTTTGGCTTTACCATTAATTACAAAAGATACTGCCGTAATGGAAGTTCCAACATGGTTTGCAATGTCTTTTATCGATACCTTTTGCCGCATGGATGATGAATACTAATTGATCCGTTTAATAGTTTCCGGTTACACCCAGCTCCAGACCACGAAGCTCAGCCAGGCCCCTTAACCTGCCAATGGCAGAATAACCCGGATTGCTTTCTTTGCCCAGGTCATCGAGCATCTGGTGACCGTGATCAGGTCTGAAAGGTATTGCAGTAGCTCTCAACGCATTTTCTTCCGATAAGGCTTTCATCACTTCGTACATGTTTACATCGCCCCCCAAATGGTCGGCTTCGTAAAAACTGCCGTCGCTATCTTTGGTTACATTACGAAGGTGTGCAAAGTAAGTACGCGATTTTACCACGTTAAAAATTTCGAGCACATTGTTGTCTACACCCGCCCCTAACGAACCTGTACAAAAGCAAACCCCATTAAAAGGCTGATCGACACTTTTCAATATAAATTCAAAATCATCGGCTGTGCTGGCAATGCGCGGTAAGCCCAAAATGGGATAAGGCGGGTCATCGGGGTGGATGGTCATTTTAATACCTTCTTTTTCGCAAACACCGGCAATGGCCGAAAGAAAATACACCAGGTTTGCCCTTAAACCATCAAAACCTATGGCCTGGTACTCCTGAATACTGTTTTGAAGGGTTTCCAGTTCAATTTCTTTTTCATTTGGGATGCCCATCAGCACATTCACCCGTAGCGCATCCAGCGCTTGCTGATCGAGCGTATTGAAACGTTCTTTTGCGCGGGTTAAAACCGAAGCAGGATAATCGCCTTCGGCATTGGGTCTTTTCAGGATATAAAGATCAAAAATGGCCAGGTCTATCCAGTTAAAATACAATGCTTTCGAACCGTCAGTCATTTCCAGATCGAGCTGGGTACGGGTCCAATCCAATACCGGCATAAAGTTATAACAGATGGTTTTTAAGCCACAAGCCGCCAGGTTTTGAAGTGAAGCTTTATAGTTTTCGATATACTGGCCGGCATCTGCCCTGCGGGTTTTAATGGCCTCGTGTACCGGAACGCTCTCTACCACCGACCAGGTTAGCCCTGCAGCTTCGATAATCGTTTTGCGCTCCATAATATCGGCTACAGTCCAAACTTCGCCATGCGGAACATGGTGCAAAGCCGAAACCACACCTGTTGCGCCAGCCTGTTTTACATCTTGTAAGCTCACCGGATCGTTGGGACCATACCAACGCCAGGTTTGTTCTAATTTTTTATATTTGGTTGTCATAAATCAATTTCGATGGTGGTTATGCCTATAAGCAGCGGGTTTTAGCACACTACTTTGCTTTCCTGCTTTTCTGAGTAAAATTCCTTTAGCCAGATATAATCAGAAACCACATTGAGCATTTGCTCGTAATAAACATTCTGTTTTCCGGCAGCCCGGCAAATAGAGAGTGAGGAGGCATTGGTATTATCGGTTTGCGAGAAAAAGAAACTGAAATTCCTGGAGTAGAGCCAGCCTGGAATATCATCATCAGCCAGCGTAATTTTGCAGCTCACCATCGCTTCGGTGGGTCTGGCTTCATCTTTGCTAATGGTGTAGGTAACCGGCAGCTCAATAATCGACTGCCCAAATAAATCGACCAACACGTTTATATTTTTTTTCATCTCAAACCAATAAATACACTGTAGAAACGGTTAAAACGCACTACCGATAGGCTAAATTGTTAAAAAAATCGGGTTGTTAAATCCAAAATACAGCTATTTATTTGCGTAAACGTTTAAGTTATTCGATTAAAGACTTACTAAAGCGTTTAAGTAAATCCGCTCCTCTTTCGTCACTTTTTCTTTACAAAATAGAATTACTGTACACTTTTATTTTCATGAAAATTTACCACCCTTGTTTCGCCTGTATTTTTCTTTTCGAGGGCTTTGCCGGCATAAGCAGGTTTATTGGTGCCCCAGGTTACTGCACTGTTTAGTAAACTGATGTAACCGGTATTCTCGAAATAAAAGCCAGCTATGGGGCTTTTAACCAATCCATCTACATTGCTTGGCCTGCGATCGTACACTCCACCGCTTTCTTTAGTGGTTTTATTGAGGAGTACGCTTACCTGATCGAAATAAATATTGGAAATCTTATCCTTGCTTTCACCGCTAAGGTACACACCGCTTTCGCCGGTACAACGGATATTACTGAAATAGATGTTGCTAACTGCTCCTACCTTACCTTTGGTTTGGCCTTTGGGCAAACGCCAGCCGGCATCTTTATTATTGGCTGTAGCACGTGGATAGGCCGTAATGTAAATGGGTTCTGCTTTGCCCCACCAAACATCGGTAAACAGCTTCGATTCGACCAGGATATTGGAGAAAACCACATCGCTTACGGTTCCTTCATCACGGTTCTGAATGCCTAAACCACGATTACTGTTGCGGATATTGCAGTTGTTGATGAGTACGTGACTGATGCGATCCATATTTTCGGAGCCTATTTTAATGGCACAAGAGCTCGATGTCATGGTGCAATTGCTAATTACAATATTTTCGCAGGCACCATATTCTTCATATTCGCGGCGGTTTTTAAGGCAAATGCAATCATCGCCCGATTCGATGTAACAGTTATTAATCCGCACGTTTTTACTGTGGTCTAAGTCAATGCCATCACTATTTCTAATTTTAATGCTGTTTAACAAGGTAATATTCGAAATAGAAACATCGTTACAACCTACCAAATGAACCGTCCAATAGGCCGAGTTCTGAAAGGTAACCCCATCTATATTTAGTTTTTTACAGTCGATTAAGGTAAGCAGGTGCGGACGCGGATCTACCACATTAAAAGGTTTCAAAACGTAAGAATCGCTCAGTTCTTCGCCCATAAAAGAAATGCCGTTGCCATCAATTACCCCGGCGCCGGTAATGCTTACCTGCTCCAGTTTTTCGCCCCCAATCCAGATTGTGCCCTCCCCCTTGTTTTCGCGGAAGGCGCTTTTAGTGTACAGGCTTTCATCGGGGCTGGCCAGAATTTTAGCACCTCCTTCTACCCTGAGTTCAACAAAAGATTTTAAATCGAAAGGACCGCTTAAAAATACGTGCCCTGCAGGTACCAGCACCTGGCCACCACCCGCAGCATTACAGGCATTAATGGCTTTTTGAATGGCCACTGCATCATTGGTTTTCCCATCGCCAATGGCCCCGAATTTTATAATGTTATACTGTTGTTGCGCAACTACCCTAAGCGAAAACAACAGGGCAAGCACAATAAATACTTTAACTTTCATTATGGTTGAATGGATTTTGATTAATAAAACAGTTGTGCCAGCTTACCAGAACACAATGTACAGCGCAGCCAGAATACCACAGATAATTACCGAACATATTGCAAATGCAGGCGTAACCTTAAACATAGAGCGGTCTATTTCGAGCCCTTGCTGGTTGTCTTTACTCTTCGGATCAGTTAAAGTAACCACCACCATCAGTAAAATAACGATCCCAAAAACCCACGACATCCGGTTAAGGAAAGGAATGTTACCAATTAAACCATTGCTTAGGGTTGGCAAAAACTTAAACAAAATAGACAAGGGTATGGTTACCAGCGCGGCAGCCAGCGCGGCGCGTGAGGTTGTTTTTTTCCAGAAAAAGCCCAGCAGGAAAATGGCAAATATTCCCGGCGAAATAAAACCTACGTATTCTTGTATAAACTGGTAAACCTGATCGAAACTCCTTAAAGTGGGCGCCACCACAATGGCAATAAGCGAAGCCACCACCACCGACCAGCGGCCTACAGCAACCAATCTGCGTTCGGATGCTTCCGGTTTAATGAATTTTTTATAAATATCGAGCGTAAAAATGGTGGCAATACTATTCGATTTCCCGGCCAGTGAAGCTACAATAGCGGCAGTTAAGGCTGCAAAAGCCAATCCTTTAATCCCTGCAGGCAATAAATTCATCAGTACCGGGTAGGCATGATCGGGTTTAACCACTCCTGCAGCATCGAGCATTTCGGCCTGAAAATAGCCGCGCTGGTAAAGCACAAAGGCTGCAATACCCGGAATAACCACAATTACCGGAATCAGCAGTTTAAGAAAAGCTGCAAAGATTAACCCGCTCCTGCCGGTTTTTAAATCGGCACCCAATGCCCGCTGCACAATGTATTGGTTGCAGCCCCAGTAATTCAGGTTATTGATCCAAAGGCCACCAACCAGCACGGCAATACCCGGCAGCTCATTGTAAAACTTATCTCCTTTCGAAAAAATCATGTGGAAGTGATCGGATGCTTCGGTTTTTAAAAGTGGCAAGGCCCCCAGCACGGTATGCGTATCGAGTTTCTCGGCTACCAGTTTCAAGGCCATGTAACAGGTAATCAATCCGCCGATAACCAGCACACATACCTGAATTACATCGGTATAGCCGATTACTTTCATCCCGCCAAGGGTAATAATGGCCGAAAAAATAGCCAGGAACACAATACAGGTATTAAATGGAATGCCGGTAATGGTTTCGATGGCAATGGCGCCCAGAAAGAAAATAGAAGTTAAGTTAACAAACACATACACCAGCAACCAAAAAACCGCCATTAAAGTACTTACGGTATTATTATAGCGCGCAGAGAGGAACTGCGGCATGGTGTAGATCTTGTTTTTTAGATAGATGGGCAGAAAATACACCGCTACAATAATCAATGTGGCGGCGGCCATCCATTCGTAACTGGCAATGGCAAGCCCCATGGCAAAGCCCGAACCCGACATGCCAATAAAATGCTCGGCCGAAATATTGGAAGCAATTATCGATGCCCCTATTGCCCACCAGGTTAGCGAACCCTCAGCCAGAAAATAATCTTTGGTATCGGTTTGCTTTTGCTTTTTACTCCGGTAAACCCAATAGCCATAGGCCGATACGATAATAAAGTAGATAAAAAATACAGTACAATCGAGCGCAGAAAGGTGGTTCATAAAGGGATGATTATATTTGGTTTTTTTAAAATTCAGAAAAAATCCCCAACGTTAAAGGCACATTGCTTTTATTTAATTACGTAAACGTTTTCGGATTGCAACCCTAAAAACGCGCTTTAATTACCCTCCGGTTGAGGCTCTTTTAATCAGTACTGACTTGAGTACGATGTCTTTATCATCGCCAATTCCCCTTTTATTTAAAACCTTAAACAGGCATTTAGCTGCCTCGTTTCCGATTTCGAATGCAGGTTGTGTAATAGTGGTTAACGAAGGGTTAAGCAGCTTGGCCGAACTCATATTGCAAAAGCTCAGGATTTTAACATCTTGCGGAATCTGCAACTGCAACTCCTGGCAAGCAGAATAAGCTGGTATAATAAATTCTTCTATCGATGAGAAAAGCGCATCGGGTGCGTACTTTTTAAAAAGTGTTTTGATATTTTGCAGGTTGCTTTCCTCATCCTCACTGTAATGCACCATCATTTCTTTACTTACTGCCAAACCGTGTGCCTGCAGCGCATCGCAGTAGCCTAAAAACCTAGCCCTGCCCGCAGGGAGGTTTTCGAGCCCGTACAAATAGGCAATTTTAGTACAGCCCTGTTCAATCAAATGTTCGGTTGCGGTAAAAGAGATCTGATAATCGTCGGTAGTTACCTTAAAAGTATCAAGCTCTTCGTAAACACGATCGAAAAATACCAGGGGGATTTTATTAACCAGATGCTTGTAATACTCATTGTTGTACTCGTTGCTGGATACAGATGTTAAAATCCCGTCCACCCGGCCATTAAGCAGGCTGTTGGTAAACGACATTTCCATTTCGGTATCCTCATGGGTTTGGTAAATGAGCACATGGTAACCGTATTGCCGGGCAATTTCTTCGATTCCTTTAATGGCCAGCGAAAAAAAGTTATTGGCCACACAAGGAATGATTACCGCAATGGTTTTGGTTTTATTGCTCCTGAGGTTACTTGCTGCCGGGTTTGGGGTATAGTTTAGTTCTTTTGCAAGTGTCCATACCCGGTTTTTAGTTTTTAAGCTAATTTCATAGCTATCATTAAGCGCTTTAGAAACTGTGGCTATAGAAATATTCAACTCCTGCGCAAGCCTTTTGATATTCACCTCTCCCGACATCTTTATATCCTTAAGTATTGTTAGTTCATGTTTGGTTTTATCGATAACCGCACAGCCATACCCGGTGTCTTTTATAATGCCCGTTACTCTACAACCCTTTTAAGTTTTTTGAGGCCAGGATAAAAACGAAAAAGCTTAAATGCATTGGGTTAAACTTGCTGCATTTCTTCTACAGGATAAACTATTTGGTTATCAATAACGGGCTGGCTGCTGCATGCAACAAATCCGGACCGTTTATACGAAAATACAAAATAATCGTAACAATAACGGTTAATTAACACTTCTATTTTACTAAACTGTGCATAAACTGAGCTGCTATCCAAAACTAAAATAAACACCTGTATATCAATACATAACAAATCAAAATTAAAAATTTACGTAATCGTTTAAGTAAATAAAATTGGCTAAACATAAAAGTTTAGCTTTTCAAAAACTCAACTTTATATCACCAAAGCATATTATTTAACCAAATCATTTCTAATCTTATGAGTAACGAAAACACACTTTCGAAGGACAATCAGAATCCATTGAAAAATCTCGACCAATGGGAAGAGGATATCTTAATCCGCTACCCTGATCCAACAACAATTAATGCGGATAAAAAAGAAGAGCAGTTCAGAAACTACGAAGAAACGGAGAAAGATGGCGTAAAGGAATTTTACAAATTAAACCACACTTACCAAACCTATGATTTTGTGCAGCAGAAAAAGGCTGAATACCTGAAATTTGATAAGGAAGAAATGCCCATTTGGAGTGCCTTTGATTTCCTGAATAAACTGGTTGATGACTCTGACCCGGATACCGATCTGGACCAGATGCAGCATCTTTTACAAACATCAGAAGCCATCCGCAACGATGGCCACCCCGATTGGATGGTGCTGGTTGGCCTGATACACGACATGGGTAAGGTACTTTGCCTGTATGGCGAACCGCAATGGGCTGTAGTGGGCGATACTTTCCCGGTAGGTTGTGCCTATTCTGATAAAATTGTTTACCCCGAGTTCTTTCAGCTCAACCCCGATATTAATAACCCTACCTATCAAACCAAACTAGGCGTATATAGCCAAAATTGCGGACTGGATAACGTGCACATGTCGTGGGGCCACGATGAGTATGTGTACCACATGATGAAGCCCTACATCCCGGAGGCGGGTTTGTACATGCTCAGGTACCACTCTTTTTATTCGCAACACCGCGAAAATGCCTACGATCATTTAATGAATGAGAAAGACCACGAGCTGTTTAAATGGGTAAGGCTTTTTAACCCTTACGATCTTTACTCGAAAAACCCCAACCAGAAAAGCTGGGCAGAGCTAAAGCCTTACTACGAGGCGCTAGTAGCCAAATACCTGCCCGCCAGCATTAAGTTTTAAAACCAAATATTAATATACCAAACTAACAAACCAAATTATGAACCTAATGCTACACGAATCATGAAATCAAAATTCAAAAGCTTAAATTATGGCTGCATTATTTTGCTCTTTCTGTTTATCAGCCAATCGTTTAATGTTGCCTTTGCGCAAACTGAACGAAAAATTACCGGTAATTTATTGGATAATGCCAATATGCCTATAATTGGAGCCTCTGTTTCTGTAAAGGGAACCAATAAGGTAACCGTTACCGGCGACAAGGGCGCATTTAGTATTACCGCCAAAACAGGCGACAAATTAGTTTTTACCTTTATGGGTTACGAGCCTAAAGAACTAACCATAGGTGCGGGCTCTAACTACAAAGTAACCATAAACGAGGCTACCGCATCGCTTACCGATGTAGTGGTGGTAGGTTACGGAAAAGGATCCCGCAAGGGCTTATCAAGTGCCATTACCTCGGTAAAACCCGAAGAATTAAACAAGGGTGCTATAGCCGATGTGGGCCAGTTGCTACAGGGCAAAGTACCGGGGCTAAATATTAGCGCCAGTGGCGACCCAAACAAACCTGCGGCAGTAATTTTACGTGGTGCATCTACTATTAATAGTCCCGGAGCTCCTTTTTATGTTATAGATGGTATTCCCGGGGCCGATATCGCAGCGATAGCACCAGCTGATATTGCATCTATCGATGTATTAAAGGATGCCGCAGCAACTGCCATATATGGAAACCGCGCGGCTAGTGGTGTAATCATAGTAACTACTAAACGTGGTAAATCGGGCAAGCCACAGTTAAACTACAGCGGTTATATAGCTGCAGAAAAAGTAAGTAATCAGCTTGATTTAATGGATGCTGATCAATTAAGAACTTACCTTACTGCTAACAAGGTTGCATTTTCGCCAAATGATGATAAAGGTGAAAATGTAAATTGGATGAAAGCCATTGAGCGTTCTACTGCCTATTCACAAAACCATAACCTTTCATTTAGCGGAGGTACTGATCACAGCAACTATAGCGCCAGCTTAAACTACTTTAATAAGGAGGGTATTTTAAGTAAAAGTTCATTAAATCGTATCATTGGCCGTTTAAACATAGATCAGTACGCGTTTGATGATAAAGTAAAATTCAGTTTAAACCTTTCAAATTCGAGTAGCAAGTCTATTAACGAGCCATTACAGAATATTGTATTGTTACAGGCAGCGAAACGCTTACCTGTTTCTCCAATTTTCAATGCAGATGGAACTTACTTCGAAAACCTGAATAATACCGGTTACTTTAATCCTCTAGCCATTGCCGATAATGCACAGGACGAAACGAAATACAACGTTTTAATTGGCGGCTTTAACACAGAAGTTAAGCTACCTTTCGGTTTTACCTACAACATTAATCTTTCTTACCAAAAAACAACCGCTAATCACGGTGAGTTCTACAGCAGTTATTTCGGAAAATACCCAACATCGAACTTTTACAATAATCCTGACCCAGGCATTGGAATAGCACATACCCTTATTGGCGGTGTATTTGGCACCAACGGATCGGCTTTAAGAAGCACGTTCGAAAACACCAATAAAATATTAGAAACCTTCTTAACCTGGGATAAGAAAATTGGCGATCATACCTTAAATGCCGTACTCGGTTACAGTTACCAGGATAATATTGTTGGTGATGGCTTTCAAACTTCGAGCACAAATTTCCCAACTGATTTTGTTGGCTTTCAAAATCTGACTTTGGGTAACCCTTATGCTATTCCGTCTTACCGCATTAATTTAGGAAACGACCTTACCTATGCAAGAATTTTGTTGATCTCTGACTTTTTCAGGTTAAACTATAACTACAAGGGCAAATATCTTTTGCAAGGTTCAATCAGACGTGATGGTAGCTCAGCCTTTGGTAAAAATAACCAATGGGGTTATTTCCCATCTGTTGGTTTAGCCTGGAGGGTAAGCGAAGAAGGTTTTATGAAAGGACAATCTTTCGTAAGTGATTTAAAAATCCGTGCCAGTTATGGTGTTACCGGAAATTCATCGGGTATTGGCGCTTATAACGGACAGTTAATTTATGGCATTAGTGGTACTTACTACAATAATGGTGTTCAGGCAGCAGCATATGCGCCAATACAAGGTGCAAACCCCGATTTGAAGTGGGAAAGAACATCAACCAAAAACCTTGGGGTTGATTTCGGATTCCTAAACAACAAAATTACAGGTAGTGTAGATGTTTACGATAAAAACACCAATGGTATGCTTTTCCAATATAATGTGCCTTCAGCACTTGTTCCGGGTGGTAGATTATGGGCAAACGGTGGTAGCATCAACAATAAAGGTATCGAAGTAAGTTTAAATGTATCTCCCGTTACTACTAAAAGTTTTTCATGGATGAGCAGCATTAACATGGCTTACAACAAAAACAAAATTACGAGTTTACAAGGCCCAATCTCTAATGCCGATTCTGTTCGTTACTCAGATCCTGAAGGGCCGGGACAAACCAATGCAACTTTACAAATTCTGAAAGTGGGTTACCCGCTTGGCCAGTTTTTCACCCTAAAATATGCAGGTAAAGATGCCAGCGGTAATTCATTATTTTATAAACACGATGGTTCTACAACAACCACTCCAGGCATTGGAACCGATTATTTTTACCTGGGCAATGCACAGCCAAAAGTGTTAATGGGCTGGAGCAATACCTTCAAGTATAAAGAACTGGAGCTGAACATCTTTTTAAGGGGAACCTTTGGCAATAAAATATTTAACGCCACAAAAGCAGATTTATCTTACACCGCGGGAGCTGCAGTTAATAACATATTAACCAGCGCTGCCGACGATAAAGTATCAGATACGAGAAACTCATTCTACTCAGACCGGTATATTGAAAGTGGTTCTTATGTACGTTTAGATAATGCAACCCTGGGCTACAATTTCAAAAACCCGGTTAAGTATGTGGGCAATGTTAGGGTTTATTTATCAACCAATAATTTATTTACCATAACTGGTTATAAGGGAATTGATCCTGAGATTAATCAAGGCGGTGCTGCCCCGGGTATAGATTACAACAACTTCTACCCTAAAACCCGCACTTTCTTACTAGGTCTTAACGCATCATTTTAAAACACAAATTTTAAAGACATGAAAAAGATATTATTTGGAATATTATTTGCGCTTACCGGGGCATTAATATTCACCTCCTGCCAAAAACTAGAGGTACCCGTTACATCAGAACTTACACCAGAAACCTATCCTCAAACAGCAGCACAGTTAACATCGGCGTCGGGAGCGGTATATATCAATTTAAGAAGCGATTATGCCACCACTTACTTCTTTTTGCAAAGCTGCTCAACAGACGAATCGGTACTCCCTATTTTTGCTTCCGATTGGATTGACGGGAATAAGTACCTTGAATTGCACCGCCATACCTGGACAAAAGACAATGCCTGGGTTGCAGCAGGTTGGAGTTACCTAACTAATATTATTGGTACAGCCAACCAAACTATTTCAATTATTAGCCAATCGGCACCAGCGGGTGCAGCAAAAAGCACCAACATTGCTGAACTAAAAACCATGCGTGCCTTGTCGTACTTTATGATGATGGATTTATACGGTAATGTTCCGTTAGATACGCTATACGGTGCTACAGCATTGAAAACAAATTCGCCCAGGGCACAGGTTTTCAGTTATATTGAAAGTGAGCTTAAAGCAGCTATACCATATTTAAAATCCACTTCCGGTATGGCAACCTATGGCTTACCAACCAAATACCTGGCTTATTCGATATTGGCAAAAATGTACCTGAATGCAGCCGTATATACCGGCACAGCACGTTACGATGATTGTATAGCTGCGTGCGACCAAATGATTAGCTCAGGTTTATATGCTATAGAACCTATGTCTACCTATTTGCAGATGTTTTATCCCACCAACGGACCATCGCAAAAGGAGTTTATTTTTGCCATTCCATTTGATGCGGCAACCAGCTCGGGTAACATGTTTTTAGCCCGTTACGATTTAAACAGGAATCTGGGTATTCGCTATCAATATTCGGGCTCAACCACTGGCTCGTTTACCAACCCGGTTATGAACCAAAGCAGTGGTAATGGATTAGCTAACAATAAGCCTAGTGGGCCAAGAATGACCACAACCGAGTTTTATGCCAATTTTAACGATGCAAACGATATCAGAAATAAACAATGGCTTACCGGCCCGCAATACTGGCCAGATGGAAGTCCGATTATGGTGAGCACCACGAATTTAGGCTACGATCAGTTTTATACCGGAAGTGCACCAGCCGGAGCCTTAACTTATGCGCTAAACTTAACTCCGTTAAGCAGCTCGCGTTTAGGCGCAAGTTCTTACGATTTAGGGAAAGATGAAATTGCATGGAATACCGGTTACAGAAACATTAAATTTTTACCCGATTACACCAACCCAACCAACCGTAACCAAAACAACGACATGCCGTTGTTCCGTTATTCGGATATTATATTAATGAAAGCCGAGGCCATTTTTAGAGGCGGTACACCAACCCTGGGTGCAACTGCACTGGGTTTGGTAAATAGTGTAAGGAGCAACCGCACTACCTCTGCCCCACTTGGCGCCTTAACTTTAGATGTTTTGTATAACGAGCGTTCTAAAGAGTTTACCTGGGAAACCTGGCACCGTAACGATATGATCAGGTTTGGGAAATTCGAAAATGCTTATGGTTTATCTAAAACCAATACCGATACCTATCGCCGCATATTCCCGATTCCAAGTACAGCGATTGCTACCAACAATACCCTGGCACAAAATCCCGGATACAATTAATAGTGCTTTACTTAGAAGTTTCTCTAATATCTGTTAGAGAAACTTCTTCGCATTTGGTACTTAAAACATTTCAATCCCTCCCTATGATTAAACAATTACTTTTATTAACCCTGCTGGTTCCTGCTGCATTATTACAGGCACAAACATTAACCAAAAATTCGGCTCAGGCCACTTCGGCAACGAAGAACCTGACTAAAGAAAGTAATGCTTTAAATTTCATCGCCATGGGCGATTGGGGGCGCAACGGTGCCGACCATCAGAAACAGGTTGCCAAACAAATGGGCCTTACTGCATCCGAGGTAAAAGCGAACTTTATCATATCTACCGGCGATAATTTTTATCCCAGTGGCGTAATCAGCGCACAAGACCCTTTATTTAAATATTCTTTCGAAGATATATACACCGACTTTTCGCTGCAATGGGATTGGTACCCGGTACTGGGCAACCACGATTATAAATCAAACCCCGATGCACAGGTAGATTATTCGAAAATAAGCCGCAGGTGGAAAATGCCTGCCCGCTATTATGCTAAGAAATCCCCAATCAATGGCGACCTCAGTAACCAGGTACTCATTGCTTTTATAGATACCAATCCGCTCATCCCTGAGTTTTACAGCAATGCCGAATATGGCCCAAATGTAAAAGGACAAGATACCACCGCACAGAAACGATGGCTGGCCAAAACACTGGCGGATACTGACCCTGCAATTAAATGGAAAATTGTTGTAGGCCACCATCCCATTTACACGGGCGGTAGCCGCACAGAAGCTTATGATACAAAAGCTGTGCGGAGTTCGTTAAAATCAACCTTTGAAAAATATGGTGTAGATGTGTATCTTACCGGTCACGAGCACAGCATGCAGTACATTAAACCTGCCGGAAAAACCCATTATTTTATTTCCGGTTCGGCTTCCGAAAAAACGCCCGTAAAACTCATTGCCGATGCCGAAATGGTGGCGTCTGACTATGGCTTTATGTTATTTTCTATCGGCAACAACCAATTGCGGGTACAAGCCATTAACGACCAGGGCGAAATTATTTATAACACCCTGATCAAAAAATAAGCCCCATTTGCACCATGAATCCTAAAACCAGTACAATAGCTGCAACTGCACAACCAGCAGATAAACCCAGGCGACTACTCTCGCTTGATGCCTTACGCGGCTTCGATATGTTTTGGATTGTGAGCGGCGAAGGTATTTTTCATGGATTGGCCAATGGCATTAAAGAAGCGCATGCACTGGTACAGGATCCGCACAGCTGGACTATTGCTACCAACCCAAGCCTGAATCTGTTCGAAAGGATACTGGTAGGCATCAGTAACCAACTGCACCATTCGCCCTGGAATGGCTTTACCTTTTACGATCTTATTTTCCCGCTCTTTATATTCATTTCAGGGGTATCTACGCCCTTTTCTTACCAAAAGTATTTTACCGATAAAGCAACAGGGAATGCTGCAACAGGTAAAATTTATTATGCACTGATTAAAAGAACGCTGATTTTAATTTTACTGGGCGCAGTGGTTAACGGCATGCTGCAATGGAAGGGTTATGAGCAAATCCGTTTTGCCAGTGTACTGGGCCGTATTGGCCTGGCCACCTTTTTTGCCGCTTTAATTTACCTCAATACCTCAACAAAAAAACAGGTCATCTGGTTTGTTGCTATCCTGGTTGGCTATTATTTCATCATGAACTTTGTGCCGGTACCAGGCTTCGGTAGCGGCATACTCACCCCCGAAGGCAATCTTTCGGCCTATATAGATCGCTTGCTGCTTCCCGGTAAACTTCACCGTATTGTTTACGATCCCGAGGGCTTACTGAGCACTATACCGGCCATTTGCTCGGCCATGCTGGGCATATTTACCGGAAAATTTATGCAGGATAAGGTGCTATGCCCAAGCCCCGCTAAAAAAGCATTGTATTTAATGGTTGCGGGCGTTATACTATTGGTAATTGCGCTTGCTGGTAGTTTTCTGTTTCCCATTAACAAAACCATGTGGACAAGCACTTTCGTACTCTTTGCAGGCGGCTGGAGTATTTTACTATTTGCACTTTTCTATTATTTGATTGATGTGCGCAGTTACCAAAAATGGTGTATGCCCATGGTATGGATAGGTACCAATTCGATATTAATTTACGTTTGTGCGCACGGATTGTTTAATTTCGAATCTACCGCCGCCTTCCTCTTTGGCGGTATCATTAAAACCATCCCCATAGCATGGCAACAGGCAGGTGTATGGACTGGCGTACTCATTATACAATTATTTGGTTTAAAGTTCCTCTTCGATAAAAAGTGGTTCCTAAAAATTTAATATGAAACTAAAAATACTATTTGTGGCTTTGCTTCTACTATCGGTTAATAACCTGTGGTCTCAGTCTTACCTGGCCTCCTCTAACCAACTTATAGCACGTATTTTACCTACAAGGCACCAGGCATTTGTTACGCAAAGTATTGCCCTTGCAAATGGTAAAGATGTTTTTGAAATTGAAAGCAGAAATAATAAGATTGTACTGAGCGGCAGCAGCGGCGTTGCCCTGGCTTCGGCTTTTTATTACTATTTAACCGAATATGCGCATTGCCAGATTACCTGGAATGGCACCAACTTAAAACTGCCAGCTATCCTCCCTACAGTAAAAACGAAAATAAGGAAAGAAACACCCTACGATTACCGTTACTATTTAAACTACTGCACCTTTAATTACAGCATGAGCTGGTGGGATTGGCCGCGTTGGGAAAAAGAGATAGACTGGATGGCGCTACATGGCATTAACATGCCCCTTGCCATTACCGGCGAAGAATATACCTGGTATCTTTTATACAAAGAAATGGGCTTTTCGGATGAGGAACTTAAAGGTTTTTTCACCGGACCAGCTTATTTCTCGTGGTTTTGGATGGGCAATATCGATGGCTGGGGTGGCCCGCTTCCGTTAAGCTGGATGAAAAGCCATTTCGAACTGCAAAAGAAAATTTTAGCGCGGCAACGTGCACTGGGGATGAAACCTGTGCTGCCTGCCTTTACAGGTCACGTACCCGCAGCATTTAAAAATAAATTCCCTCAGGCAAAACTCAAAGCTACCAACTGGACGAATGGCTTTGCAGATACTTATATCCTCGATTCGGAAGACCCGATGTTTGCGCAGATTGGGAAGAAATTTCTGCAGAAACAAACCGAATTATTGGGCACCGATCACCTTTACTCGGCCGATACTTTTAACGAGAATGAGCCGCCCTCTGCCGATCCGGCTTTTTTAGGTAAACTTAGTGCACGGATTTACGATGGAATGTCTGCAGCTGACCCAAAGGCCATTTGGGTAATGCAGGGATGGCTTTTTTACAGCGACCGCAAATTTTGGAAAGAAGCCCAAACCGAGGCACTGCTCAATGCGGTTCCCAACGACAAGATGATTTTGCTCGATCTGGCTACCGAAATTGAACCAGTTTGGAAACGTACACAAGGTTTTTATGGCAAGCCCTGGATATGGAATATGCTGCACAACTTTGGTGGCAACACCAACCTGTTTGGCCGGATGGATGTGGTGGCAACAGCACCCGCCGAAGCACTCAACAATCCGCAAAGTGGTAAAATGAAAGGCATAGGCCTGAGTATGGAAGGCATAGAACAAAATCCGGTACTGTACGAGCTGATGATGGATAATGCCTGGCAGGCCAAACCTATTGACCTGAACAAATGGCTGCCCAAATTTGTACGCAACCGCTACGGAAAAAGCAATGTAAATGCGTTAAAAGGCTGGGAAATATTACGCAAAACGGTGTACAGCGTACCTGCCGATAAGTACATCAGAGATGGCGCAGAATCGATTATCCAGGCGCGCCCTACTTTCGATTCGTTAACCCGTTGGGCAAAAACAACCTTAAATTACCGGGGACAGGATTTATTGCAGGGCTGGGATGAATTTGTAAAAGCCGCACCGCTTTTCAAAACCAGCGATGGCTTTCAATACGATCTGGTAGATGTAACCCGGCAGGTAATGGCCAATTATGCTTTGCCCGTACAAAGAAAAATTGTAGCAGCCTACCGCAATAAGGACTTGACTACATTTAAAACAGAGCGCAGCAAATTTATACAGCTGATTGATGATATGGACAGGCTTTTGGCCACCAGAAAAGATTTTATGCTCGGGCCATGGGTAAGTGCAGCCAGGCAATGGGGAACAAATCCTGCCGAAAAAGCACTTTACGAAATGAATGCTAAAGATTTGATAACCCTTTGGGGCGATGCCAAAAGCCCCTTAAACGAGTACGCCTGCAGGCAATGGAGTGGCTTGTTAACTGATTTTTATAAACCCAGGTGGCAACTTTTCTTTACCCGTGCAGAGCAATCTTTAAAACAGCAAAGCGATTTTAACACCGGTTTGTTTAAAGAAGAGGTAAGCAACTGGGAATGGAAATGGGTTAATCAGCGAAAAGATTACCCAACCAAAACCCAGGGAAACCCGGTTGATGTTGCACTGGAGATGTATCAGAAATACCGCAAAACCATGGGTATAACGCACCAGTAATTTACCCCATTAAATAGCCGATAAAAACGGTGCTATGATTACCTTTACCAATATGAAAATTGCCAAACCATTTGCACAACAAGGCTACCAGCGGGCTACCCGCTTAACATTTTATACCGGCATTTTATTGCTTTTCATCCTTGCTGGTGGTAAAACCTTTGCACAGCAACCGGTAATTAAATATGTACAACCCTTTTCAGGTACCTCGGCCAGTACCACGTTGGCCAGTCAGCATGTAGAAGCTAAAAGTGAGCAGCTGGCCAATACCATTCCTGCAGTTGCCCCTCCTTTTAGCATGACCCAGTGGACGCCGCAAACCCAGCTTTCGGAAAAAAAATGCCTTGCCCCTTATTACTACAACAATAAAAAATTTTACGGCATCAGGGCCAGCCACTGGATCAGCGGCTCGTGCACGCAAGATTATGGCAGCTTTACCATCATGCCCATTGCCGGGAAATTGAAAACCAGCTCAACAGCTTATGCTACCGATTATACCCATGAGGGTGAAGTAGCTACACCTGCCTATTACAAAACCAGTTTACCTGGCTATAACCTGCTCACCGAAGCTACTGCAACTTTGCGTTGTGGCGTTATCAAAGTTACCGCGCAGCAAGCAGATAGTATTTACCTCTTAATTACGCCCAACAGCGATCAGGGCAAAGGCTATATCCAAATTGACCGGCAAAAAGGTGAAATTTCTGGCTACAACCCTGTCCACCGCATTTACCAGGGCTCCGGTCAACCGGCAGGCTTTAGCGGCTATTTTTTTATCCGCATTAAAAAAAGCTTTACCACAAGTGGGGTATTTAGCGGAGCCCGTTTTTCTGCGCATCAAACTATCGAAAACCAGAAAGATTTAGGCGGCTGGCTGGGCTTTAAACTACAAAAAGGAGAAACCATCAGTATTTATGCCGGCACTTCCTTTACCAGCATAGCCGCAGCAAAACTTAACCTCGAAACCGAGATCAATAACGCCAGTTTCGAAACAGTTGTGGCCAAAACAAGCCAGATTTGGGAGCAATCGCTTGGTCAGATTAAGATTAACGAGGCTGATGAAAAGAATAAACGGATTTTCTACACTGCACTTTACCATGCGCAGCAGCATCCCCGTTTATTTAACGATGTGGATGGCAGGTACCCTGAGTTTGCAGGTAATTACACCAATAAAACATTAAAAAAGGGCAATTACTACGATGATTTTTCGATGTGGGATATTTACCGCGCCCAATTACCCCTTACAGAACTTTTAAAACCTGGTTTGGCCAACGATTTTGCAAATTCTCTGGTGCTAAAAGGACAGCAAGGTGGTTGGTTACCCATTTTCCCCTGTTGGAATAGTTATACAGCAGCCATGATTGGCGACCACGCCACTGCTTTTCTGGCTTCGGCCTATAACAAGGGCATTCGCGGTTACGATGTAAACGAAGCCTACCGCTTAATGCGCCAAAATGCATTTCAAATGCCCGATTCGGCCACTTATCTTAACGGCAAAGGCCGCCGTGGCATTAACAGCTACCTCAAATATGGCTATATCCCCATGGAGGATGGCATTCCAGATGCTTTTCATAAAAGAGAACAAGTGAGCAGAACGCTCGAGTATGCTTATGATGATTATGCTTTGGCCACTGTAGCAAAAGATTTGGGTAAAAAAGAAGATTATAAAAAACTGATGGAAAGGGCTTCGAATTATAAAAATATATTCGATAAGCGGGTTGGAATGGCCAGGGGCAGGTATGAAAATGGCAGCTGGTATAGTCCCTTCCATGCCGACCACCGCGAACCCTACATTACCGAAGGCACGCCAAGGCAATACACTTTTTATGTGCCACATGATGTACCCGGACTGATTAAACTGATGGGTGGCGAAAAAAAGCTGGAAAATGAGCTCGATTCGATATTTGCTAAAAAGGAATACTGGCATGGCAATGAGCCCGGGCACCAGATTCCGTTTATGTACAATTACACCGCATCGCCGCGTAAAACACAAAAGCAGGTTAGCCAAATCCTGGCCGAGGAATATAGCGATGGCCCCGGTGGCCTGAGTGGCAACGACGATGCCGGACAAATGTCGGCCTGGTATGTATTTGCAGCACTAGGCTTCTACCCGGTTGATCCGGTTTCTGGTGTTTACCAGATCACCAGCCCCTTGTTTAATCAAAGCAGTATTACATTTAAAAACGGTAAAACATTACTGATTAAAACACTTAATAAGAGCAAAAACACCAATTACATTTCGCGGATTACGTTAAACGGAAAGCCGCTCAATAAAAACGAAATTACCCATCAGCAACTGATTAATGGTGGCAGTTTGATTTTTTACATGGGTGAGTAAAGGGAATGTATCATTGACAGACCCCTAGAAAAATCGTCATTTCGACTGGAGCCGGCCGGTTTTCACCGGTGGCGCAACGGAGAAATCTATCGAGACAGATTTCTCGGCTACGTTGCACTCCGCTCGAAATGACGACCCCGGGAGGGCTGTTACTCATATTGATTTTTGTACAATAAATTAATCCCTCAGGATGACAATTCCATTTTAGGATACAACCGTAAAACCAGTCTTAAATTACCCATAAAATTGTCGCATACTACCACATTCAAAATCAGTTTTTCATCCCACCTTTGTTAAGCCCCGGGCAATACGGGCGGTGGAGCAGCAACCACCATAAAAACGGGCGAACCGAAAAGCCAGATGAGTAGAAAACACAAAAACTAAAGTTATGTCAACCAATAAAGTTTCATTACACAGGGTGATTAAAGCATCGCCTGAAAAAGTTTACAAGGCCTTTACCGAAGCATTGGCCATTGCGTCCTGGTTACCACCGTACGGTTTTCTTTGTACTGTACACGAGATGGACGTAAAGGAAGGTGGCAATTTTAAAATGTCGTTCCATAATTTTACAACTGGCAACGGCCACTCTTTTGGCGGCGAATACCTGGAAGTTAAACCCAACACGTTTTTGAAATATACCGATAAATTCGATGATCCTAATTTACCGGGCGTAATGACCACTTCGATCTGGTTAGAAAAGACTATGGTAGGTACCGATTTGAAAGTATTGCAGGAAGGTATTCCGGAAGTAATCCCGGCTGAAATGTGCTATCTGGGCTGGCAGGAATCGTTAGAGAAACTGATTAAGCTGGTGGAGCCTAATATTCCGGATGCTTAATAAAAAATCGTCATTTCGAGAGTTCAGTTTTAGAAAAACAAAGGATTTGAGATGACATTTTGTAACTTTAGTAGCCTTTATGCAGTTTGGCCGGTCTTTGCATAGTGCTTATTGCCTGTTTTCGAGTATGGTT
>Ga0308169_10000203_pt1 | contig 111540 bp, 108 predicted proteins | sample PhyBR1_2_FD_202139 | JGI IMG/M metagenome (GOLD analysis project Ga0308169, IMG submission 202139) | Phyllosphere microbial communities from UC Gill Tract Community Farm, Albany, California, United States - DLSLSB.R1 | ecosystem: Host-associated > Plants > Phyllosphere > Unclassified | place...
ATAACACCAAGTGTGGTGGCGATGGCGAGAAGGATACACCTGTAACCATGCCGAACACAGAAGTTAAGCTTCTTAGCGCCGATTGTAGTGAGGGGTTGCCCCTTGTGAGAGTAGGACGCCGCCACGCAAATGAAAACAGTTGAACGAAAGTTCAGCTGTTTTTTTTGTCTGGATGCGAACAAATTTTCGGTTTTTGCTGAAAAAAAGCAATGGAAATGTTATGATAAATCATGTATAAACAAAAAATGTCAACAGATATCGATCTGTTTTAGTAAAGCGATACAGACAAACTTAAATTTTATTATCTTGTATATAGGGAGGTAGTAGCTTAATGGTCAAATTTATTCATGCAGCAGATTTGCATATGGATCGTTCATTTGAAGGATTAGTGGAAATTGATGGAAAAGTTCAAAAGAAATTATTACGGGCTAATTTGACCGTACTTGAAAATATTGTGGAACAAGCAATCAAACATCAGGTTGATTTTGTTTTACTGGTAGGGGATAGCTTCCACCAGAATCGTCCTTCGCTAAAGATCCAAAAGCATTTTTCGGAACAAATCAAGCGCTTAGGAGAACACAATATCTCAGTTTTTTTAACATTTGGTAATCATGATTTTTATCAAAAAGAGAGATATTGGTTTGAATTCCCCGAGAATCTTTCTTTGTTTACTTCGGAAACTGTAGAGACACTGCAAATGACGACGGATGTTGGTGAAACGATCGCACTCAGTGGTTTTAGTTACACAAAACAATGGATCACTGAGGAAAAGGTACCTGAATTTCCCCAACGTTTTGCTGTCGACTATCATATTGGACTCTATCATGGTGAAATTGGGTCAACTCATGGGAATTATGCACCATTTCAAGCAAAGCAAATGGAAGCAAAAGGCTATGACTACTGGGCGTTAGGCCATATCCATGTGCCAACTAAATTAAATGAAAAAGGAACAATTCTTTATCCTGGTGCACCACAAGGACATACAAAAAAAGAAGAGTCAGCGACTTCAATAGTTCTAGTTGAACTTCAAGGAGCGTCTTGTCGAACAACACCTATAAAAGTAGCAGAGGTTTATTGGAAACGCCAGCAAATTTCTCTCAGAGAAGTGAAACAAACGACGGATGTATTGAAGAAAATCCAACAAGAATTAGTGGAACCCAATAAGATGACACTCGTTGAATTTGAGATCATTGATTATGAACACTTAGATCAGGAAGTGTTGGATCGTATTCATTCTGGAGAATTATTAGATTATTTGAAGGAAGAAACAAACAGGAAATTTTCGAATTTAGTTATTTGGCGTATATCTACTTTAGAAAGAGATAACAAGGTGAAAATTTCTTTGTCTGCTTCAACATTGATGTTTGAACAACTATTCGAAAATTACCAAACAAAAGAAGATTTTCAGCATATATTACAAGAAGCCTACACAAATCAAGAGGCAATCAAAGTGTTGGATCTGCTACCGGATTTTCAAGAATCTACGATAGAAAAGGCCCAAGAAATCATTCGGCAAGACTTTTTGTTTGAGGGGGGTACTGAATGAATATTTTAAAAATCGAAATAGCAGCTTTTGGAAAGTGGCGTCAACAAACCTTTGATTTTACCTCTGGCAATCAGTTGATTTACGGTGAAAATGAAGCGGGAAAGTCAACGATCTATCAATTCATCCAAGCCATCCTTTTTGGTTTTCCTTCTAAAGGAAAGAAAAAGAAAGACTACACACCGCGAGACGGTTCTGCATATGGTGGGAAATTATGGCTGAATCATCCCATACATGGAGAAATTTATGTGGAAAGATATAAACAACAGAATCGAGGCAAGTCGAAGGTCACATTCAATGGTCAAAGTGGAAGTGACGAACTCTTAGAAAAACTACTTTCACCTTTGACGAAAGAGTTATTCCAGCAGGTTTTTACATTTCAACAAGAACAACTGAGTGAACTTGCTCATTTAACAGAAAAAGAATTGCATGATGCGTTGATCTCATTAGGGATCACTGGAAGTTCTCATGTCTTTCAAAAAAGACAAGAATATTATCAATCAGCTGATAAGTTATTTAAAAGAAAAGGTCAAAAATTAGTGATTAATCAGCGACTAAATGAATGGAAACAACTACAAGAAAAGATTCATCAAAAGCAAGAGCAAGAGGCGATCTATAGTGAATGGATCATGGAGGAACAACGACTAGCGGAACAACAACAGCTCTTAGTACATGATATCGAACAAATCAATCAAAAACTTACGTTGTATCATCAACAAGAATTGAATTTCTCTTTATATGAAGAGTGGCAATCACTGAAAAAAAATATGCTAGCTGAAGTACCGGATGAATCATTAATACAAGATTTAGAAGTATTTACCAAACGTTATCAACAAATGAACGAACGCCTGGAAGAACTTGAGGCTTCGTTAGAGCGACATAGTGGGATGGATCAGCAGTCTGCACGTTATTATTTTTATTTAGAACAAGAACAAGAATTGAAAGCACTACAGCAAAAGCAATTTTCAACTGAACAATTAATGGATGAGTGGCAGAGACTGCAAGTAGAGACAAGGGAAACAGCGTCAGAATTAAAAATATTGGAACAACGTTGGCGCTGGGATCGATTGCAACGGCCACAGGAATTTATTGATGATCCAGAGTGGCGTTCTTTGTATACGCTGGTGCAACAATTAAATGATGAACACAGTCAGTTAGCGATTCGTTTTGATATTGTGAAGGAACAGCAACAAACACTAGAAGCAGAGATCAATGAATTAGAACTAGCCCACCCAACGCTGATCCAAACAAGGCCGATCCAAGATGTTCCAGAAAAACAATCTTTTTTCAAATTTTACATTGGTGCGTTAGTGTTAGCTGTAATTGGTTTGTTCTTACCTATGCCTGGAAAAATATTGGGGCCATTGCTTGCTTTGGGAGTGGTTGGCTATACGTTTACTCGTAGAACATCTAAGAACACTACAGACCAAAATTTGCCAGAAATCAAAGGGAAGTGGCAAGAGAAACTAGGGCAACTGGATATTGTATTGGCACAATTAGAAGAGATTACTCAAACAATCAATGAGAATAAACGAAAGCAACAAAAAATGGAACAATCAGTGGCTGATTTTGCCTATCATCACTCATTAGGAATAATGAACACGATTGAAACGATGAAAAATGAGGGCCAAGAAGTAACAGATTATCAAAAGCTTTATGCTGTTTTTCAAAAAAAACAACAACGAGAACGAGAGATACAGGAACAACTCTTACAGATAGAAGGGGAACTTGACCTAGCAAAAGAATGGTTACCGCTCCAGCATAAATCTCTCTCGGAAAAAATGGCTCTATTAACCACGTTCATCCAAGAAATGGAACAAATGAAATATGCTAGAAGTTATCAACAAAATACTTTGTTGAAGCAAGAAATCAACGCATTGAAAAAGAAACAAAAAATGTGGTTAGAAGAATACAAGGAACAATTTACTGAAGCAAAACTTTCTTACCCATCAGAAGTACCGATTTTTTTACAAAAGGCGGAGCAAACGAAGCAACAACAAGCACGTTTTGAAGAATTGGAGAATATTCTTTCCCCTATTTTTAAAACTGTCATTACTTATAGTCAGTTGCAGACTCAGATTGCTCGTGAATCCGAACGATTGCAAGAACTAAAGAGGGAAGAAAGTAGGAAAAGTGAGCAACGTCAACGCTTACAGTTGCAAATTGAGGGATTACAACAAGATGGGACATTAGATGAATTATATCAACAGGAAAGTCTACAAAAAGCTCAACTACAAACTTTATTTGAAGAGTGGGGCGGCTTAGTGATTGCTGGGACATTTTTAGGTGATCTTTCGACAGAATTAAGTGAACGGCAATTACCACAGTTACTCAAATTAGCTGGAGACTATCTAAGTATCCTAACTGATCGACAGTACCAAGAAATACAATTGAAAAACGATACATTGACATTAACAAATGGTACAGATGAGTTTCCAATTTATGAACTATCGACAGGGACAAAGGACCAGATGATCATGGCGATGCGTTTTGCATATCTTGCTTTGGAAGCGAAACGTTCGATCTGTCCAGTGATCATTGATGATGGCTGGCTACACTACGACCATAAGAGAAAATACCGTTTAGCTAAACTACTAGCTGAATTTAGCAAAACCTATCAAGTAATCTGCTTGTCTTCTGATCAAGAAATGGTAAGCTATTATCATGAGCTAGAACAATCTGTGAGAAAGTTAGAAGGTGCAAATAGTGAAAAAAATACGTGAATTAGTCGTTGATGAACAATTCGAACAATTCGTTTTGATCAAAAATGCAGATGTAAGAATCGCTAAGAACGGTAAGAAATTTATCGCTTTTACATTTCAAGATACATCAGGAACAATTGATGGCAAATATTGGGATGCATCAGAGGACGAGATCAAAAAATTTACGCCTGGAACAGTTGTTTTTTTAAATGGTAAACGCGAGGTCTATCAAGGGAATCCTCAAGTTAAAATCTTGCATATGCGTTTAACAAAAGTTGATGAACCGAGTGATCCAAGTTTGTACATGGAAAGAGCACCATTAAGAAAAGAAGAAATGGAAGAAGAAATCAACCAATTGCTATTTGAGATTACAAATGCACATTGGAATCGAATCGTGCGTTATTTACTCAATAAATACCAAAAACAATTTTTTGAATATCCAGCAGCAAAACGAAATCATCACGCATTTGCTAGTGGATTGGCTTATCATACAGTATCGATGTTACACTTAGGTAAAGCGATTGCTGATGAATACCCTGAATTGAATCGCCCACTACTTTATGCGGGGATTATCTTACATGATTTAGGAAAAGTGATCGAGTTGTCCGGCTCAATGGCAACAGAATACACATTAGCGGGTAATTTAGTAGGGCATTTAGTTTTAATTGACGAAGAAATCACAAAAGCTTGTTTAGCGTTGAAAATCAGTGAGGAAGAAGAAGATGTGCTGATCTTACGTCATATGGTTCTATCACATCATGGATTGTTAGAATATGGTTCGCCTGTTCGACCTCGAATCATGGAAGCTGAAGTCTTACACCAGATCGACACGATCGATGCTTCGATGCAAATGATGTCTACTGCAATTCGTCAAACAGAGCCAGGGAAATATACAGATCGAATATTTGGTCTTGATAATCGTAGTTTTTATGTACCAAAACAGAAATGATGGTAATTGTTCGATAGATAATGAAAGATACGTAACAATTTATTGATATCATCTCATTAGTTTTAAAGAGGTCGAGACAGAAGTATTTAGCCTCGATAAATAAGACGACATCCACGAAAGTTGTTTTTCACCTTTTGTGGATGTCGCTTTATTTCCGAAGAGAGGATTTTTGTTCCCGCCGTTTATTCGCTTTTAGGTGGTTCTAAAGGACTTTTTCCCCAAACATTTTTTTATGAACCCAAAGAATTTTTTACTTTCCGTTAGCAGAGATGGATAATGAGAACTGATCGTATTCAAAAAAGTGGTTTAGGAAGACTTCTCTCTTCCTAAACCACTTTTTAAATATTTTCTCTAGCGTGTATTTTTAATGTCTAGAAGCGTATAGTGCTTATTCGTTTGTTGATTCAGTCGTGCTTTGCTCTGTTTCAGATGCTTCAGTAGAATCAGTTGATTTTGTTTCAGAACTCTTTGTTTCTGAGCTTTCTGTTGCTGAGTCTTCAGTTGAAGATGTACTTGTCGTAGCTGAAGTAAATGGTGTCAAGATGTTTTGGAATGCGTCATCTTTGATTTTTACATTCGCTTCTTTTAGTTCTTCACCGATTACTTTTGTTGTAAATTCGCTGTCATTTACTTTTGCTTGAGTCGCAATTTCTTCTAATTGATCTTTGAATTTATCCATGTCGTTTCCTTTATCTTGGTTTTTCACCATTTTAACGACATAGTATTCTGTTGCGTAAGTAGAAGGATTTGTTGCAGTGATCACATCTGAGATCTCACCATCTTTAAGTTTGAAGGCAGCTTCTTTTACTTCAGATGGAACAGTTTGTGTTTCTGAGTCAAACTTGATATTACCACCATCGTCTTTAGTTGTATCTGTTGATTTTTCTTTCGCTAGTTCTTCGAAATCTTTGCCGTCATCAGCTGATTTCTTAACTTCTTTTGCTTCGTCTTCACTAGCAACTTTGATGATTTGTGCTTCTACTTCTGGATGGAATGTTTCCCACGTTTTCTTCAAGTCTTCATCTGTCAATTTCACATGAGATTCGATCCCAGCTTTAAAGACAAGATTATTACGAAGGAATTCTTTATAGCTTTCTTCTGTAAATCCTGCAGATTCTAATTGTGTCTCGAAGCTGTCACCATAAGTTTCTTTTGTTTTATTATATTCAGCATCTACTTCTTTATCTGAAACTTTGTCATTGTATTTGCTATTGAATACATCATAGATCACCATTTGTTGAAGTAATTGTTGGTTAGCGGATTCAGATTTTGCTTTTTCATAAAAATCAGCGACGGTGATTGTGCCGCCTTTCATGGTTACGATATCCTTGTTTGTATCCCCGCCACCAGAACAAGCTGCTAGTGTTAGAATAGCTAACGCACTTGTCGCAGCTAAAATTATTTTTTTCTTTTTCATTTAAGTTTTGCACTCCTGTAATTTATTATTGGTTTTCACAAATATTACTATACCATATCTATTAGCGAATAAAAACGTTCTGACTGATAGTTTCAAACAAAATTCAAATTTTTGTCACATTCCATACATCTAGGTACATGAAAAAGACATATAGTTATCAAAAGTGCTTGATTTTTGATCATTATTGCACGTCTGTCAAGCTTTCAGGTAAATGTGCCGAAAGTTTTTCTACTTGTTCTTGGATTTGTGTAACTCGTGGTTCTGCTTGGAATTTGAAATTTTCAAGGTCTTTTTCGATTGATTCTTGAAAAGGTGGAATAACAGTTTCAGCTGTTTTTTTTGTTTCAGATAACGCGTGTTTAAAATGATTTAAACTGTTATTTAATTCGTTGGTTAATTCAGTTGCTTCATCTAATTCTGCAATCAATTTCTCTCTGGTCTCATTTCCACTACGTGGTGCAAATAATAATCCTGCTGCTGCACCGGTAACAGCACCGAATACTAATCCTTTTAGAAAATTTTTAACCATGAAACGTCACCTGCTCTTTGATTTTTTCTTGGATAGCAGTCATTTCTTCCGTTGTATAATCTGCTTGATGGTTTCCAAAGTGAATGGAGAAGTCATCTTGTTTACTATAACGCGGAATTAAATGGATATGGGAATGAAAAACGGTTTGATAGGCTAGTTCTCGATTATTATTGATAATATTTAAACCTTCCATTTCCGGGAATGCTTTTTCGATGGAACGAGCAATTTTTGGGATACGGGCAAAGACATCACTGGCTAATTCCTCGTTGTAATCAAAGATATCAGTTACGTGTTCTTTAGGAATGATCAATGTGTGTCCTTTAGTTGATTGAGAGATATCTAAGAACGCATAGATTTTCTCGTCTTCATAGATTTTATAGCTAGGGATTTCTTGATTGATGATTTTACAAAAAATACAATTGTCCATATAAAAACACCTTTCTTTTATTCAAGTTTCGTTACCTCAACTTTAACATAAGTTCATGAGAATGCACGTAAAAAATAATTGGACGTGATTTGCTTCGTGGTATAATGAAGACAATATATTAACGGAGGAAGAAATATGAGTTTAAAAATCGAACATGTTACAGGTGGCTATGGTCATTTACCTGTTTTGAAAGATATCAGTTTTAACGTACAACCTGGAGAAATGGTTGGGTTGATTGGTTTGAATGGAGCAGGAAAAAGTACAACGATCAAGCATATTATCGGTTTGCTTGAACCAACGAAAGGTAAAATTGAAATCAATCAGTTATCTCTTAAAAAGGATGTAGAAAATTATCGTAAACAAATTGGTTATATTCCAGAAACTCCTTCATTATATGAAGAACTTACTTTAAAAGAACACATTGAGGTAACGGCGATGGCTTATAACATTCCAATGGATATCGCGATGAAACGGGCAGAAAAATTGTTACACACGTTTCGTTTGTCTAATCGTTTAGAGTGGTTTCCAGCGAATTTTTCAAAAGGGATGAAACAAAAAGTCATGATTTTGTGTGCTTTTTTGATTGAGCCATCTTTGTATATCATCGACGAGCCTTTTTTGGGTCTTGATCCATTAGCCATCAATGCTTTGTTGGAATTAATGGTTGAGATGAAAAATGAGGGGTCTGGTATTTTGATGTCTACGCATATTTTAGCCACTGCTGAAAAATATTGTGACCGTTTTGTTGTTCTTCATGAAGGAGAAATCAGAGCAGATGGCACGTTAGCAGAGTTGCAAACTGCTTTTAGAATGCCGGAAGCATCCCTAGATGAAATCTACATCGCATTGACGAAGGAGCAAGGTTATGAATGATTTTTTTCAAAAAAGACTAGCAAAACATCATAAAAAAATGATGAAATATTTACGCTATGTATTCAACGACCATTTTGTACTAGTCTGTTTATTTTTGATTGGGGGTCTAGGCCTTTATTATTCTAACTGGCTAAAAACACTCGAGGCTCCTTTTTCGATTGGAGGTATCATCGTCTCATTGATTTGGATGATTTGCTTGATCGTTGGAAAAATCGCGACTTTTGCGGAGCCAGCAGATTTAGTTTTTCTTTTACCGAAAGAAAAAGAAATGAAAGGCTATTTGCAACGAGCTTTTCGTTATTCTTGTATTTTTCCTATGGTTTTTCTAGGATTAGTGTGTGGATTTGCGATGCCGTTAGTTGTGGTTTCAACGCAACAACCATTTTCGCTGTTTTTTGTTTATCTACTTATACTATGGAGTTTGAAGTCTAGTCATTTACAAGTGAAGCGAGCAGATTTTTATCGTATGGAAGAAACGCGTAAAAACTTGTTTAAGTATGGTTGGTGGGTCTCGTCATTTGGTATCTTACTCCTCTCTTTTTATGGGAATATTTGGTTGGGCTTGATTCTTTCATCTATTCAAGCTGGGATCTATTATGTGTTCTTATGGAAAAAAATGTCCGCTCATTTAGACTGGGAAAAAATGATCCAATTAGAAAAACAACGTTTGCACCAAATCTATCAGTTCATTAATTTGTTTACAGATGTGCCAGAGATCACCGCAAAAGTCAAAAGGCGCCGTTATCTTGATCCGGTGTTACAAGGAATCAAGAAAGAAACGAAAAACACGTATCTTTATTTATTTGCTCGTCGCTTTGCTAGAGGATCAGACTTTATTGGCTTGTACGTACGTTTAACAGTGATTGGCTCGATCATTATCGCCGGAATCAACGATCTATACTTTACTTTAGGCATTGGATCATTATTTCTATATTTGATTGGCTTTCAATTATTACCTTTATATAGTCAGTTTCGCTATATGATCTTGGTCCAATTGTATCCTATCCAAGAGAGTCAAAAAAGTGGAGCACTCCAACGTCTTTTGACTTGGTTATTGACTTTTGTTGCTGTTTTATTTGGAGTGATCGCTGCTGTTGTTCTGGATGGGAATGAAAGATGGCTACCTATCTTGGTCTATCTTGTTGTCAACGGACTCTTAATCAAATGGTACGTGCCATCTCGGATCAAGAAGATTGCGGAGTAGCATTTGAAAAGTAAGTGGCTTGACTAGAAAAAGGAATCTTCTTGGCTCGGAATTCAGAAGTAACGTTTGAAGTGAGCTGAGAACCCTCACTTTTTTATGAGAAATAAATAGGAATTCTTGTAGGAAAGTTCGAAATCACTTTATGTTTTTTCGAACTTTCCTCTTTTTTTCCATGGACAAAAAAGAGTGTGCTAAACCTTATGAATAAGAAGAAATCACTAGGGACTTTTTTTATTTTGATAAAAGTTGGTTTTTTAGAGGGTAAAACATAGAAAAAGAACGTATATGTGCTTGACGTTCAAGACTTGGGCGACTAGAATAATAGATACTGCAAACATATAGTAGAGGACGGGAGAATGCGCGATGGAGTTTCAGTTAGACCAAGAGTGGCGGTTACGCCCCATCAAAGGTGACACAGGAAAAACATACATAGGCATGCGTGATAAAGACAAAGTTTTTATCAAGAGGAACACAACGCCAATGCTCGCTGCACTCTCTCGTGAAGGCATTACGCCGAAATTAGTGTGGACTAAGCGAACAGGAGATGGCGATACCTTGACCGCACAAGAATGGCTGGAAGGTCGCTTGTTGACGCCTAGTGAGATTGGCCAAAGAAATGATGTCATTGATGTACTGTACCATCTACATCATTCGACGTCTTTAAAAACAATGCTTTCTCGAATTGGTGGGAGGGTATTGACACCCCAGAAAATGCTGCAATATTATGAACAAGATTTGCCTGATAGCCTAAAAAACAATCAATTTTTACAACTCGTTTATCGCTATTTGTGCCAACAAATTCCTTCGGTGGACAAGGAAAAACTAGCGGTCGTGCATGGAGATGTCAATCATCGGAATTGGTTAGTCTGTAAAAATTATTTATATTTAGTTGATTGGGATTCAATCATGTTCGCTGATCCAGCGGTAGATATTGCGACTATTTTAGGGAATTACGTGCCATTGTCTAGTTGGAATAAGTGGTTGATCAGCTACGGTATCCGACCAACAGATGAAATTTTAGAAAAATTACATTGGTATGCGGTGATGAACCTATTACAAGAAATCACACGCTACTGCAAACGTGAAGATTATCGACGAATGAATGAAGAGATTTTACAACTTAAACGAATTTTTAGTGGTTAAGCTCGGCTATTCAGTTGATTTTTTTATTTTTAGGGGTAATACCAATAGCAATTTATAATAAATTCAGTGAAATACAAGGAACAATCTTTTGTAGGAATAGAGAGGAAGAAAAAGATGCGTGTTCGCAACCGACCAAATGCAGCAGAGATGTTAGCTGCTCATCCAGAAATCGTCATCAACGAGCCAACAAAATGGCGCGGAAAATGGAAAGAATTATTTGGTAATGATCAACCAATCCATATTGAGATCGGCATGGGAAAAGGACAGTTTATTACTGGGATGGCCAAAGCTCATCCAGAAATCAATTATATCGGGATTGAAATGCAAGTAAGTGTCGTGTCCATTGCTTTAGACAAAGTATTGGAGGAACCATTACCTAATTTAAGATTATTGCACGTGGACGGTTCCGCTTTGACTGAGTACTTTTCAGAGAATGAGATCGATCAGATTTATTTGAATTTTTCAGATCCATGGCCTAAAAAGAGACATGAGAAACGACGATTGACGTATCGTACATTTTTAGCTGTCGATGAAGAGATCTTAAAACCAAATGGTGAAATTCATTTCAAAACAGATAATCAAGGATTATTTGAATATTCGTTGGCTAGTTTTTCACAATACGGAATGCGGTTAAAAAAAGTCTGGCTTGATCTACATCAAAGTGACTTTGAGGACAATATCATGACAGAATATGAAGAGAAGTTTTCTTCTCGAGGACAACGGATCTATCGTGTAGAAGCGCAGTTTGTGGACAAAACCGAATAGAAAAAAGAAGAGAGTAGGAACTGTAAGTTCTTGTCTCTTCTTTTTTGTTTTTTAGTCTTTTTGGTCACAGACGGGAATCAAGGCAAATTTTGAAAAAGAGAAGAGTCCCATATCGGTGATTTTCAATTCAGGAATAACTGATAATGTTAAAAATGAAAGTGTCAAGAAAGGATCGAATGCTTCACTTGCGCCTAACTGATGCGCTTGGTCAGTCAAGTTCAGTAATTGCTGATTAACTGTTTCATAAGATTCGAGTGACATCAAACCGCCAATAGGTAATGGTAAACAAGCTAATTCAGTTTGTTGATCTACAACAATCATCCCACCGCCTTTTTTGATTAATTGTTCAGCAGCGTAGCACATATCTTCATCATTTGTTCCTACAACGACGATATTATGTGAATCGTGAGCCACAGTAGTAGCTAAGGCACCCCTTTTTAGTTGGAACCCTTTGACAATTCCTAGACCAATATTTCCTGTAGCATGATGTCGTTCGATGACAGCAATCTTTAGTTGATCATCTGCCACTGAAGGAGTGAAAGAACCATTATCGACTTGAACTTGCTCCAATAAATCGTTTGTCAACAAACTATTTGGAATGATCTCGATGACATGAGCGGTTGTTGAATCTAAAGCCAATGTCAATGAGTTTGGATCAAATGGTGCAACTGCCATTTTGGGTAACGCGTCAATCGCTGGCTGATTTTTTATTTCTGTAAGATCAGGAGCCAACTGTCCATCTGCCACAACCGTTTCTCCTTGATGGAACACGGTATTGATCGGCAACTTGTTCAAGTCATCTGTTAAGAAAAAGTCTGCCTGATAGCCTGGCGCAACTGCCCCTAAATGTTGTAAACCAAAACATTCTGCCGCATTCAATGAAGCCATCTGGATGGCTTGTAGTGGATCCATTCCCGCCAAGATTGCTTGACGAACGATATGATCAATTGAACCCTCTGCTACAAGATCATCGATCAATTTATCATCGGTCACGAATAAACAGCGACGTGAATTGTCAGGTGTGATAGCAGGTAAGAGTGCCTGTAGATCTTTTGCGACGGTTCCTTCTCGAACCATCAAATACATTCCTAGCGCTAAACGCTCCTCCGCTTCTTGGGCGGTCGTTGCTTCGTGGTCTGTACGAATGCCAGCAGTTAAATAAACGTTTAAGTCGTCCCCGTTGATTCCTGCGGCGTGGCCATCGATTTTTTTGTTCTTTTGATGCATCAGCTGTAATTTATCGATAATCGTTTGCTCATTTGAAGCGACTGCCTGATAGTTCATTACTTCAGCTAGACCAAGTACTTCAGGATACTCAAGAAAAGGAGCAAGTGCTTTTGCATCTAAGACAGCGCCACTTGTTTCAAATGGTGTGACAGGCACACAAGAAGGTAGCATGATGAATATATTCATCGGCGTCTCTTTTGCATCTGCCAGCATAAATTCAAGGCCCAAATTTCCGGCGACATTTCCGATTTCGTGAGGATCAGTTACTACTGTCGTCACACCATGTAATAGAGAGATTTTCGCAAACTCTTTAGGTGCTAACAGAGAACTTTCGATATGCACATGACCATCGATCAGACCAGGAACTAAATACTGTCCTTTTGCATCATAGATCGTCGTACCTTCGTATTCCCCAATACCTACGATTCTTCCGTCGCAGACAGCGACATCACCCTCCATGATTGTTTTCGTAAAGACGTTGACAATTTTTGCATGTTTGATAACTAAATCAGCGGGTTGTTTTTTTCCTGCAACTGCAATGTGTTTGTTTAAGTGCGAATCCACTCTGAAACCTCCCCAAATAAATTTTTACTAGTATAACATAAATTCGGATTTAACCCATGATTTTCATTAAATTTTGTAAAAATAAACGATTCATCTTAAAAAGACGTATATTTTCTTGGAGGGCAGAGAAATGAAGATAAAAGATTTAGCTAATGAGATCATTTGTGGAGGAGCTAAAAATAAAGTGCAAGATATCTATATTTTGCCATATGTAGAAGATTTTAAGGTTTATTTTCGTAAAGGTAAAAAACGAACATTCCAAAAATCGCTCTCCCTTGAGATTGGCCAACAATTGATCGCTAGTTTTAAGTACCTAGGACAAATGGATATCGGTGAAAGAAGAAAAGCACAACTAGGCTCACTGACTTATTTAGTGGATCAACGAAAGATAAGGCTAAGACTCTCATCAGTAGGTGATTATTTACAAAGAGAGAGCTTGGTTATCCGGATACTCTATGCGTTGAGGGAGAAAAGTTTTCGCTGTTTTGTCCCCAAAGACTTGCAAGTTATTGAGCGGAGTACGAACAACCGTGGATTATTTTTGTTTAGTGGGCCGGTCGGCTCTGGTAAAACGTCATTGATGTATCACCTTGCTCGTAGGAATGAAGAACAAGTAATCACGATCGAAGACCCAGTAGAAATTGAGGAGCCATTGTTTTTACAGTTACAAGTCAATGAAAAAATTGACCAGACTTATGATCAGCTATTAAAACTAGCCTTACGTCATCGTCCTGATTTATTGATTGTCGGTGAAATCAGAGATAAAAAGACAGCAGATGCAGCAATTCGAGCAGCATTGACGGGCCATCGTGTATTTGCTACGGTCCATGCACGAGATCTCAAGGGAACCTTGGCAAGGATGAAGGAACTAACGAACAACGATGGATTTGACGAATGTTTGTCCGGCATTGTCTATCAAGAGTTGCTGCCTGATTTTAATGAACAACCGACGGCATTGTGGTCTTATTGTTTTTCTGACAATGAAATCGAAAGAAAAGAATGGAGAGCTAGCTATGAAGAGGCACAAAAAAATGTTTGGCAATCCTATCCATTTTAAACCTATGGATCATAAGCAACAAGCTCGTTTTATCCAAACGATCGGTGAATTACTCTTGAATGGCTTTAGTTTACAGCAAGCGATTGATTTATTGGAATTGCTTCGACTGATACCACAAGTTTATGTCCATTTCGCTAAAAGAAATCTTCAAGCTGGCGAATCTTTTCATTTTGTCCTTCAGCAATTGGGGTTTAAGCAAGAGCAACTCGTACAGGTGGAACTGGCAGAAGTCCATGGAAATTTAGTCGAAACTTTAAAGGGCATCGCTGAACAATTTCAATTGATTGAACAATTTCGAAGAGAATTAAAAAAGGTCATCAGCTATCCACTGGTATTGCTGGTCTTTTTAGTCGGCATTTTAGTTAGTCTACGTGAGTTCGTCTTGCCTCAATTGATTCAGTCCGATATGGTCACCACGACACATTGGGGGATTCGACTGCTTCAATCAAGTCATTGGCTATTCTTAGGTGCCTTTGGTAGTAGTATTTTTTGTGGTTCAGTGATTTTTTTCCGCTTGAAAAAGTGGGAAGTTGTCAAAAGAAGTGAGTGGATCAGTAAGCAATGGATGATTGGAAAGATCTATCGTTCCTATCAATCAGCTTATCTAGCGTTAGAAATAGGCAAACTATTTTATGAAGGCCTCGACTTGAAACAAATTATTCGCTGTTTGAAAGAAACTAAAGAAGGAAGTTTGGTCCAGTCTTTAGCGTATCAATTAATGGAAGGGCTCGAACTAGGTATTCCTTTAGCGCAACAATTTGAGCAATACCGTTTTTTGACGACCGAGTTTAGTCAAATCGTACTACAAGGAGAAGCTAAAGGGAATTTAGGCAAAGAATTGTTGTTTTACAGTGATCTGACACGTAAAGAATTTTTTCAAAAGATCCATCGTTGGTTGCACTGGGTCCAACCAGTCCTTTTCTTAGGGATTGCTGTATTGATTTTACTGATTTATGCGGCTATCTTGTTGCCAGTATATGGAAATATTGAGGAGGTCCTAATATGAAGAATAGAAAAAGAATGACTCGTCTAAAAGGTTTTACACTGATTGAAATGTTGATTGTCTTACTCGTCATTAGTGCGTTGGTTTTACTATTTATCCCAAATATTTCTCGTTATCGTGATCATGTCAATAAGGAAGGTCGTGAAGCAGTCATGCAACTGATTGATGCTCAAAGTGAACTTTACGCATTACAAAACGACGGGAAAATTCCAAGTATTGATGAGCTGTTACGAGAAGGATACATCAAACAGGAACATGCCGATGCGTATCGCAAGAACTAACAAATACCTCACCGAAGCTTACACTTTAGCAGAAACAATCATGGTCTTGATTGTCTCCCTTGCTTTTTTTATCTTTCCTGTTCTCTCATTCCATTCTTTAGAAAAAGAACAATCGATCCATCGTTTTTTTGATCAGTTGGAAAAAAGGATCGATCTCGTACAACAAAGTGCGATTATCCATCAACAAGCTACTCGTTTTTATTATGAACCAAAGCGCCATAGTCTTTTATTTGAGGTGCCTCCTTACTCATCAATGGAGTGGCAAGAGTTGCCGATCCCTGAAGCTTTGACCATCCAACGTCATGCACCGATTACTTATGCAGCGAAGACAGGGAACGAAAGCTCGTTGAAGGCATATGAATTTTATTGGCCAGAAAAGAAACAAAGAATCATTTACCAATTCCAACTAGGAGGTGGTCGTTATATCAAAAGAATCCAATCAAGCTAGCTTTGTATTGCTTGAATCGCTAACCGCGCTAATGATCACAGCCATGAGTATTTATATTATGAGTTCTGGTAATTTATTCTTGGTCCAACAAGAACAAACCAAAGACCGAGAAATTCTTCTGTTGAGGACATTGTACGAAGACGTGAGAAACTATCGTAGGTATGGAGAGTTGCCGACAAGACCAGCGGAGTGGGAGCAGGGAACTACAGTAATCGATACGCAAAGTCAGCAAATAAAGAAAGTTTCAATCAGTGATGGAAATGAAGTGATCGTCATTGAACGGAAAAAATAAAGTATCTGCTTTTACAATGATTGAATGTTTGATTGCGTTACTTATTCTAAATACGATTCTTTTATCATTTGGTCTCTTCATTCGACAAAGCGAAAAGATGAATACATTTTTTCAAAAAGACGAACAAACAGAATGGTTGATTTTCTTAGCTCAATTCGAAAACGAACTTGCTTCAAGTCAACGTATTTCGATCATTGAGAATCGCTTATATTATCAAAACGAGAAAACGTTCGTCATAGAAGGCTATCAGCAAATGATCAGAAAACGTGGAACTACTGGTGGTCATCAGCCTATGCTGACAGGTGTTACGCGTGTCCAATTCAAAGAAGAAGATCAAGTGATTTTACTGCATGTCGAATTTATGAATGGAGATAACAAGTATGGTATTTGGACAAAGCAAAAAACATAAGCGTTTAAAAGGGAATGTGTTGTTTTCGACCTTGGCACTTTTTCTATTGTGTATATTCTTCATGCAAGGCTTACTTGAAAGTTATCGTCTGAAAATAGACAGTTATTTACGCATCAAAAAATATTACCAAGCAAAGATCATCAAGCAAATGTTTATGATGGAATCCAATCAGTTGGAAGAGCAAGGCAAAGGGGAGTATGATTACAATGTAGGCACGGTCCAGTATACAGTCAAACAGGACCTAGTGGAGTTAGTAATAACTGTTTCACCTTTCCGATTTGAATTTACAGAGCGAGTCATTGATACAGATAATACTACAGATTAAGAGGTTCCAAAGCAATAACCGTTCTTTTCTGTAATACAGCTGTTTTGAAGGTGTTGAATGTTCGCTATTTCACAAAGAAAAAGGATGAAAACGATTGAAATTTTAGCGATTGTTCGTTAGAATTAAACAGGTAAAATAATTGTTATAATATATCTAGAAATGAGGCGCACGATGTTACCAGAAAAAATGGAACAAGGGTTTGAGCAAAACCTGGAAGCTATTCAGCTTTTACAAAACGCATTGGGAACTTCTTTTTTAGAAGCTTATGTTGAAAATGCCGAAAATTTAAGAGACAACTATCAAGTACGTGTAGTAGATGGTGTACCAAATGAAAAGACAACCCAACAGATCTCAGAGCTTTATCAAAAACTGAGTGAATTATCATTTGAACCGGAAGAGTGGCGTCGTTTATCGCAGTTGCTTTTGTTAAAGGGAAGTCAAACCGAGCACTTACAAGCAAACCATCAATTGACACCAGATAGTATTGGTTTCTTGTTTGTTTTCTTGATTGAACAACTATTTCCTGATCATAAAGAAAAAATCGGTGTCTTGGATATTTCAGCAGGAATGGGCAATTTGTTATTAACAGTTCTTTTAAACCTAAACATTGCTGGATACCATACAGAAGGTTTTGGTGTGGATATCGATGATACACTACTGTCTGTTGCGGCTTCTACAAGTGAGTTGACGCAAGCGAGTGTTCAATACTTTCACCAAGATGGATTACAAGACTTATTGATCGAACCAGTTGATGTCGCGATCAGTGACTTGCCAATCGGATTTTATCCGAATGATCAAAAAGCGCAAGACTTTTTGACAAGCGCGACAGAAGGTCACAGTTATGCTCATCATCTTTTATTGGAACAGGCAATGAAATACGTCAAGCCAGATGGTTTCGGTTTGTTCTTGATGCCAAGCAATTTCTTGGAGACAGAGCAAAGCGAGTACATTAAAAAATGGTTTAAAGAAGAAGGCTATCTTCAAGGTATGATCCAATTGCCGGATGAGTTGTTCCGAAATAAGCAATCACAAAAAAGTATTTTGATTTTACAGAAAAAAGGCGAACAAGCAAAACAAACCAAAGAAGTACTGCTTGTTAAACTTGATTCACTAAAAGAACCAGAGAAGGTGACGAAGTTTTTTAACGAATTTAAAAACTGGAAATCAGCTTCCTTATAACTATTTACCAAAAAGGAGAGTAACATGTCAAAAACAATTGCAATCAATGCTGGAAGTTCAAGTTTAAAATGGCAGTTATACCAAATGCCAGAAGAAACTGTAGTTGCTAAAGGAATCGTTGAAAGAATTGGATTAAATGATTCAATTTTTACAATCAAGTATGGTGAAGGCCAAAAATTTGAACAAATCTTAGATATTGATGATCATGAAGTTGCTGTAAAAATGTTATTGGATCAATTGATCGAATTAAATATTTTAGGCGCATATGATGAAATCACAGGTGTCGGACATCGTGTCGTTCACGGTGGAGAAACTTATGGTGACTCTGTAGTCATCGATGAAGAAGTAATGGCACGCATCCAAGAATTAGCAGAATTTGCACCATTGCATAATCCTGCCAACTTAATGGGAATCAAAGCATTTAAGAAAATTTTGCCAGATATCCAAAGTGTAGCTGTCTTTGATACGTCTTTCCATGCGACTATGCCGAAACACAATTACTTGTACAGCTTACCAATCGCTTACTACGAAGATTTTAAAGTGAGAAAATATGGGTTCCACGGAACAAGTCACCGTTATGTTTCTGAACGTGCGGCAGACATGTTAGGTAAGCCGATCGAAGACTTAAAAATCATTACTTGTCATTTAGGAAATGGTGCTTCGATTACTGCTGTTGACGGTGGTAAATCTGTTGATACATCAATGGGCTTCACGCCATTAGCTGGTGTAACGATGGGTACTCGTTCTGGTGATATCGATCCAGCGATCTTACCTTATCTAATGGAAAAATTATCGATCGATATCAATGAAATGGTTGATATCTTAAACAAAAAATCTGGTCTTTTAGGGTTAACAAATCTATCTAGTGATATGCGTGACCTTGAAAACAATTACGATAAAGAAGAGATCCGTTTGGCTTATGATGTATTTGTTGACCGTATCCGTAAATATATCGGTGGCTATGTAACAACAATGAACGGCGTTGACGCAATCGTATTTACTGCGGGTATCGGAGAAAACGATGGTCATGTGCGTAACGAAGTGATCAAAGGTATGACATGGTTTGGTTGTGAGATCGATCCAGAATTGAACAAATTACGTGGTGAAGAGTTAGACATCTCAACAAAAGACTCAAAAGTCAAAGTATTAGTCATCCCAACAGATGAAGAATTAATGATTGCACGTGATGTAGAACGCTTGCGTTAAGTTGCTTCAAATAAAGAAGTAATGGATGTTTGTCCGCGTGATTTGGATGACGCTAAGAAATTAGCCGGATTAATATAAAGTTTCTATAAAAAGAGAGTTGGACATTGTCCAGCTCTTTTTGGTTTTTTGCCTGACTTAAATCAGCTGAACGAAGCTAGAAGCAACGCCTAAGAAAAGTATATCTTCTAGTAATAGGAAAATAGAAGATATACTTTCATTCAAATCGCTGATTGTTTCATGTCGTGCTTCCTTGAATCAATTTCACTGGTAACACATAATTGGATTCAAGTGGTTTCTCTGGATCCTGGATCCGTTGGAGCATTAGGTCGACTAAGATGTCAGCAATATCTGTAATTGGTTGTGCGATGGTCGAGAGCTGTGGGAAATAATTTTGAATCATTTTTGTTCCATCATACCCGATGATTTTTATTTCTTCAGGAATTTTAATATGCAACTCTTGACAGAGATTATAGGCTAAAATAGCAGTTAAATCGTCTGTACAAAATAAAGCATCAATTGTTTCCATTTCTAAAATCCGTTTGATCTCTAAATTTTTTAAAGCAGTTGAGCGGGCAGTAGAATGAAAATGAAACACGTGCGGCTCTAACTGGAATTCTTCCATAAATGCCAAATATCCATTCAATCGTTGATTGGTCGGTGAATTTGATTCTTGGGAGCCAGTTAAGATGGCAATGTTTCTGGCACCTTTTAAATAAAGGTTTTCGGTAGCTAAGTATCCACCACGTAAATTGTCACTACTGATAATTGGAATGCCTTCGGCTAAATAGCGGTCGAAGGAGACAATGGGTAGTTCAATATTTTCGTATTCTTGGATACCCAGATTATGTGCTCCAGCAAGGATACCATCTACTTTGTTTGCAGCTAGCATGTTGAGGTAGTTTCGTTCTTTTTCTTTATTGTTTGCACTATCGCATAATATTGAACGGTATCCTAAATCAAATAGTTTACTTTCTAATTGTTCGACTAATTCACCAAAGAAAGGGTTGGCAACTGTAGGAAAAATCAAGCCAATCAATTGGGTGTTTTTTCCTTGAAGAGAACGAGCCAATGAATTGGGTTGATAATTTAATTCTTTCATTGCTTGATTTACTTTATCGATTGTTTTTTGGCTCAATGAGCCGTAGTTATTGATGACACGTGATACAGTGGTTGGTGAGACTCCAGCCTTTTTGGCTACATCGGTTAATTTAACAACCATTTAACTTACCCTCTATTCATTCATTTTACGTAACTTCCAAAGCGTTCCTGAGAAGGCATGGTCACATTCGATCAAGAGTGTGGTCTGTTCGCTTGAAGGGAAAATTCGGGCAGTAGCCGTTTGTTTACCGTCATTGATAAAGATTTCGACTACAGAAATATCAACAAAGATTTGTAAAGACAAAGGTTCTTGTGAAATTGTAAATTCTCTTGTGACACCATAATCTTCTGCAAATACTTCTCCTGATAAGCTACGATCTATTTTCATTTTACCATGCCTGCGATCGAAAGAGAGGATCAATCCGTTATTTCCCATGGGATCACTACATAAATGAATTTTTCCACTTTGATTTTCTTTAAACTCTAAGTTGATTTCGTAGCGATTTTGCTCGGTATTTATCTGTGAGACTGATTGATTCAAAGAACATGGCGGATCAATCCGTAATTGACTCATTTCTTTTACAGGACGTTGATGGAGTGTCCCATTTTCGATCGTCAACTCTTTGACGATACTTAGACAATGAGCCCAGCCAAATGGATCAGTCGGATAACTGATTTCAGGCAACCCGATCCAACTAACTGCTAAGGCACGACCATCAGGAGCGTTGAATGCTTGAGTAGCATAAAGATCAAAGCCTTCGTCAAGATTTCTAAGGGTTGAAGGTTGGGTAAGTTGATTCGTTTCGATGTTATAGGCTTCTCCGATGATGTAAGCATTCGGGTATATATTTTGATACTCCAGATTAGACTGTTCTAAGCCTTGTGGACAAAAAAGCAATAGCGCTTTTCCGTCGATGAATACTAAGTTAGGACACTCGATCATAAATCCCATCGATTGTTGCGTAAATTGTAAAGGACCTGCGTAAGACCAAGTGTCTAGATCAGGACTGCGGTAAACTAAAATTTCTCCTTGTTTATTTTGATTTTGTGCACCCAACAATAAAAAATATTCGTCTTTATAAAAAATCACTTGAGGATCTCGAAATTCTTGTGTATAGCCGTAAGGTGGCTTAGAAATCAGTGGGGTGGTTAATTTTGATAGTTCGCCATTAGGTTGCATCCATGCACCCAACTGATACGAAGTGCGTGTCCAATTTTCATCACGGACATTGCCTGTATAGGCCAAAAATAATTTGTCATTAACCGGAAGTGCTGAACCGGAATAGACGCCATGACTATCATATGATGTGCTGGGCAGAAGTTTCAATCCTTCCTCTTGCCAATCGACTAAATTCTTAGAAGTCAAGTGGTACCAAGATTTTAACCCATGAACAGTGCCCATCGGATAAGCTTGGTAAAATAAGTGCCATTTGCCGTTGAAAAAAGAAAAACCATTTGGGTCGTTCAACAAACCAGAAGGTGGTTGAATGTGGTAATCCAAACGCCAAGGAGAATGAGCTACTTGTTCCTTTAACAGTGTTTGATACTCTTGAGGCCACGCCTGATAAGCTTGATAACGTAGTTGACGTGTCCATTTAAAATTATTATTCATAAGTACGACTCCTTGTAAACGTATTCTATTATAGAATAGCTCGAACCAACATTAATGTCAAACGTATATCATTATTGTTATTTGTATTATTTTATTACTGGTTATTTAATTTAAAAGATAAGCTTTATTTTTGATAAACGTTTGACAATTGTGAAGTGTCGTGGCATACTCAAGCTAGGATAACGGTTACAAAAAATTGATGTTTAGATTATATAGGGGGGACAAAAAGTGGATTATAAAAAAGTGGCAAAAGAAATCAATGACGCACTAGGGGAAAATAATATCCAAGCTGCCGCACATTGTGCAACTCGTTTGCGTTTAGTATTAAAAGATCAAGCGAAAGTGAATCAAAAGGCACTAGATGCCATTGATGAAGTAAAAGGAACCTTTGAAGCAAACCATCAATTCCAAATCATTATAGGCGCAGGTGATGTGAATAACGTTTACGACGAACTTATACAGCTGACCGGTACAAAAGAAGCATCGACTGACGATTTGAAAGCGGTAGCACAATCAGGGAAGAAACAGAATCCTTTTATGTCCTTGATCAAAGTACTGTCTGATATATTCGTACCAATTGTTCCTGCTTTAGTCGCAGGTGGGTTATTGATGGCAATCAATAATGTTTTGACCGCACAAGATCTATTCGGACCACAATCAGTGATTGAGATGTATCCTAATTTAAAAGATGTGACTAGCATTATTAATTTACTGGCTTCTGCTCCATTTGCATTTCTCCCGATCCTAGTAGGTTTTTCAGCAACGCGAAGATTTGGTGGCAATCCTTATCTAGGAGCAGCAATGGCAATGGCGATGGTGATGCCGGAGCTGGTCAATGGGTACAGCGTAGCAAATGCTGTGGCAGAAGGAACAATGCCTTATTGGAATATTTTTGGGTTAAACATTGCTCAAGCAGGTTACCAAGGATCGGTCTTACCAGTTTTAGCTGTTTCATGGATTTTGGCGAATTTAGAGAAATTCTTCCATAAACGTTTACTTAATGCATTTGATTATACATTTACACCGATGTTAGCCATTATCATTACAGGTTTTTTGACATTCGTTGTGGTTGGTCCAGTGATGCAAGCAGTCGGAGACAGCTTAACAGCAGGGTTGAGTTGGTTGTATCAAACAACTGGAGCAATCGGATTAGGGATTTTTGGTTTGTTCTATTCACCAATCGTGATCACTGGTCTTCATCAAAGTTTTCCAGCAATTGAAACATCTTTATTGGCTGATGTGGCTCGAACGGGAGGAACATTTATTTTCCCAGTTGCTTCAATGGCAAACGTTGGACAGGGTGCAGCAACACTTGCCATCATGTTATTGACTAAAAATACAAAGCAAAAAAGTTTAGCAACTTCTGCTAGCATCTCTGCTTTACTAGGAATTACAGAGCCAGCAATTTTTGGTGTCAATCTAAAATTAAAGTTTCCATTTATTTGTGGAATGATTGCTGCCGGGATCTCCTCCATGTTCATCGGTTTTTTCCATGTACTTGCTATTGCTTTAGGTCCCGCCAGCGTCATCGGCTTTATTTCAATTACGCCTAATCAGATTCCTTTTTTCATGATAGGTATCCTGATCAGTTTACTCGTTGGTTTCACTACAACATATCTTTATGGAAAAAAACACGCATACCTACTTGCTAGTGAAGAACCGGAAACAGCAGATGTACCGAGTGTTGCAAAAGAGGAGGAACGTGTGATAGAAGAAGTGATCGTCGCTCCTGTTTCTGGTAAACTGATATCACTGCAGACAGTGGAAGATCCTGTATTTTCTAAAGAGATGATGGGGAAAGGAATAGCAATCAGACCAACGGAAGGACTTTTATTTGCTCCAGCCGATGGTGAACTGACTGTTGTTTATGAATCGAAACATGCCTATGGGTTGAAAACAGATGCTGGTGGAGAAATTTTGATCCATATAGGTATTGATACAGTTGAATTAAATGGTCAAGGGTTTTCGACAGAATTTCAGGTAGGAGATAAGGTAAAGAAAGGCCAGCTGTTGGGAAGATTTGATCAGCAAAAGCTCAAGCAGGCCGGTTATGATGATACGGTAATGGTGATTATTACCAATTCTTTGTCGTATGAATCAATTACTCCTGTTACAGAAGGCACAGTAGATAGCAAAGAAAGATTGCTCATGCTACGTTCAAAGACAGAATCTAACTAATAAAAAGCATTGAGAAATAAAAATTTCTCAATGCTTTTTATGAAATAATCACTTATCTTCTTTTTTTGGTAATTGATTTTCTAAGTTTGTACGTACGACTAGAACATCACATGCTGCATTGCGAATAACGTATTCTGAAACAGAACCGATAAATAGACGTTCGACTGCGTTGAGTCCAGTTGCACCTAAAAGGATCAAGTCCACTTCATGGTCTTCAGGGATTTCTTTAGCAATGATATGCTTTGGAGAACCGTATTCTACCACAGTTGTCACTTGATGTAATCCAGCTTTTTTAGCTTTCATCTCATAATCGGCTAGTGTTTGCTTGGCCATTTCTGTTGCTTGTTCTGCCAACATGCCATCAAAGGATGAAACAGTTTGGAAAGATCGTGTGTCAATGACATGAGCTAATAAAAGCTCGCTGTTATTTCTTAAAGCAACGTTTACTGCTTTTTTAAACGCTAATTCGGCTTCTTCAGAACCGTCGACCGCAACCATGATTTTTCTATATTGTTGTAACATCAGCATTCACTCCTTCAAAAAAGATACTTGGTTTACAATTCTATTGTAAAGCAAATTCAAAGAAATGAGAATTATTTACTGTCAGGTTTCGTCATTTTTTTGGCAAAACCGATGCTGAAGACAGAGGCAACAACGATTACGATGACTAAATAAAGTAATGCAAAAAACCGATGATTGATTGCTACGACAACGAGTCCTAGAAGTCCTAAAAACGCGTAGATCGAACCGAAAATACTTAGAAAATCTTGATTCTTTTTATTCTGTTCGATAAGAACGAAAAAAATCGTTTGTTTTTTAAATAAGTAATAACTGACAAATAATAGCAATAAGGCGGCAATCGCCATCAATAAACGAATCATTGTATCCACTCCTACTTTTTCTAAAACCAATCATACCATAAAAGAGGCAGCACCGATAAATCGGTACTGCCTCTTAATAGGTAAAAAAATGGTAATCTCCGTTAATGCCGTTGTTTGTCCTGTAGTATTGATCCCGCGAATTCAAGCAGGTGGGTCCCATGGTCGTCGCATCGAACTACCAAATGATAAGGCATGTTACCAGCTGTGACACAAGACAGGTCCCAAGATATCAATAAAAATGTTCGGTCAACACACAAAGAGGACAATTCGAACATCACAGATTTCCCACTTCTATAGTAGCACATGGATTTAAAAAGAGCAATGTAGGCGCTCAATAATTTTGAACGCTTTCAATGACGGTAGTTATTGTGTTTTTTTCTGCCATTCTTTAATGCGCTGATATTGCTGTCCTAAGGCTTGTTCGTACTTCCCAGTATTTTTAGGTTGATAATACTGTGTATGTTTCAGTTTATCAGGTAGATATTGTTGATCGACCCAAGCATTTTCGTAGCTATGAGGATATTGATAGTCTACACCTCGATTCAATGACTTGGCACCTTGATAATGGCTATCTTTTAAGTGATCAGGAACTTCGCCCGCTTTTCCTGCTCTTATGTCTGCAATGGCTGTATCTAATGCGGTATAGGCAGAATTTGATTTGGGTGAAAGGCAAAGATCGACGACTGCATCAGCTAAAGGGATACGTCCTTCTGGTAAACCTAAACGTTCGGCAGCTAGCACAGCGTTGACTGTTCGAGCCGCAGCAGCAGGGTTGCCTAACCCAATATCTTCGTAACCGATCACCATCAAGCGACGACAAATACTTGCTAAATCCCCAGCTTCGACTAAACGTGCCAAGTAGTGTAATGCAGCATCCACGTCGCTCCCACGAATGGATTTTTGAAAGGCGGAGATCACATCATAGTGAGCATCCCCATTTTTATCATGCGTCAATGCTTTTCGCTGGATACACTCTTCAACAATAGCAAGGGTGAGATGAATTGTGCCGTCTTCTTGCTTTTTAGTGGAACGTACAGCAAGTTCCAAGCCATTAAGTGCGCTTCTCAAATCGCCGTTAGTGGCGCGAGATAAATGAAGCAAGGCATTTTCATCTATTTTGATGGATGATTCTCCTAAGCCATTTTCTTTATCGGACAATGCACGATGAATGGCTAATTGGATATCTTCTTCGTCTAAAGGTTTTACCTCAAAAATCTGTGTCCGACTACGGATTGCTGGATTAATAGTGATATAAGGATTTTCAGTGGTTGCCCCAATCAAGATGATACGACCGTTTTCTAAATGCGGAAGTAAAAAATCTTGCTTTGTTTTATCTAATCGATGGACTTCATCAAGTAAAAGAATCACAGTACCGCTCATTCTAGCTTCTTCGGCGACAACTTGTAGATCTTTTTTAGAATCAGTCGCGGCATTCAACATCCGAAAGGCAAAATTAGTTGAGCCAGCAATGGCACTAGCGATACTTGTCTTTCCTGTGCCGGGTGGTCCATATAAAATCATGGAAGATAACATTTCTGCATCAACCATACGGCGAATGATCTTACCTTCACCAACTAAATGGCGTTGGCCAACGACTTCATCGATATTTTTCGGACGCATCCGATAGGCTAATGGTTGTTGCATCAGTCTGCCTCCTTTGGATTATTCGTTCGTTTATTATAACATATCTCATAGGATAAAGGGGCGCAAAAGGCGGAGGAATCGTCAGAATAGGGCGAGAAGCTAGAAATAGCTTTCTCTAGCTCAGCAATGGCAATCGCCAACTTTCTGACCCGCTTTTTTCATAGCTTCTTTGCCTAATATTGTGTATGATAAAGGTGGTGAAGCAAATGACAAATCAAAAACAATTAGATGAACTTTTATTAAATAAAACAACGGCAGAAGTGGCAAAAGATTTACTAGGAATGTATCTGGAATATGAAACACCAAATGGGCGCTTAGGTGGCTATATCGTAGATGCAGAAGCTTACTTAGGTCCGGAAGATCTGGCTGCTCACAGTTATGGTATGCGGCGTACGCCTCGAGTGCGTGCAATGTATGAAGAACCAGGAACAATCTATCTCTACACAATGCACACCCACTTGATCTTAAATATCATCACACAACCCGAAGGAGTACCACAAGGGGTGATGATCCGGGCCATTGAGCCGGTTGAAGGGATTGAGAAAATGAGCCTGAATCGCAAAGGGAAGGCGGGTCCTGATATTAGTAATGGTCCGGGGAAATTAGTGGCAGCCTTAGGTCTATCACCAGATTTATATGGACAGTCGATTCGTGATAGCTCGTTGCGTTTGGTTTTTGAGAAAAAACGGCTACCAAAAAAAATATTGGCGTTGCCTAGAATCGGTATACCGAATAAAGGAGAATGGACGGAAAAACCATTGCGTTTTGTCGTTGCTGGAAATCCGTATCTTTCATTACAAAAAAAGAACCAAGTCGATGAAGACTGGGGTTGGAGGAAACAAAATGAAGAAAACAACAATATTGGATTACCTTGATACAGCCATTGAAAAGAAGATCACAGATTATGATGTGGCGTTAGATTGGGACACAAAAAACCATACGATTGAGATTGTGGTACGTTTATTTGCAGAAAATCAAGCGCATTTTGAATTAGATGATGCCCAAGGGGTTGTCTCGGAAGAAGAAATCATTGAATTTGAAGATGGTGTTTTACTATTCAACCCAGAAAAATCTACATTTGATGAGCAAGATTACCTGGCAGTGATCCCTTATGAAGGAAAGAAAGGGTTAGCGAGTTCTGTAGCCGAGGCACTGATTGACTACTTGAATGATGTATTAGCACAAGGTCAAAGTGATCTTTTAGATTTTTTAGATGCAGAAGACGAAACAGCTGTCTTTGAATTGAAATGGGACAACCATGTGTTCACACGTTTAGTCGAAGAAAAACAACAAAATGAAAAAGATGGATATCTACCCTATCCCAGCTATTAAGGAGCAACGTATATGAAATGGAATGAAGTCAAAATCGAAACGGCGAGTGAAGCGGTTGAAGCAGTCGCAAATATTTTAATGGAAGCAGGAGCGAGTGGTGTCGCGATCGAAGATTCATTGGACGTCGAAAATTTTAAATCTGATCCTTATGGAGAAATCCTGACAAAAGAAGATTTTACAACGATTGAAGAGGGTGCCATCGTGATGGCTTATTTCCCTGAAACGATCTTTTTACCGGAAATTTTACCTTTTATCAAAGAACGTGTGACAAAATTACCCGAATTTGGATTAGCGATCGGTAAGAACATTGTGACGGTGAGTGAAGTCGAAGAAAGCAATTGGGCAACGGCTTGGAAAAAATATTATCATCCGGTTCGGATCACACGTTTACTAACTGTCGTACCAAGTTGGGAAAGTTACCAAACGTCTGATCCATTAGAAAAAATCATTACATTAGATCCAGGGATGGCGTTTGGAACAGGTACGCATCCAACGACTTCTTTGACATTACAAGCACTGGAGTCGACCTTGCGAGGTGGAGAAACGGTTTTAGATGTCGGTACTGGTTCTGGAGTGTTGAGTATTGCGGCGAAGCATTTAGGGGCAAAAGAAGTCTATGCGTATGATCTCGATGAAGTGGCAGTACGTTCAGCAAAAGAAAATATGGATCTAAATGAAGTAGCCAAAGATGTGCATGTGTCGGCCAATGACCTATTAAAAGGTATTGAGATCGAGAGTGATGTGATCGTAGCTAATATTTTGGCTGATATCATTTTGTTGATGATCCCTGATGCGTGGCGTTTACTAAAACAAACTGGGACGTTGATCGTTTCTGGAATCATTGAAGAGAAGAAAGAAATGGTTCTCGCAGCGATGGAAGAACAAGGTTTTGTTGTCGATCAAGTGTTCCAACAAAAAGATTGGTATGCCATTATGCTAAAAAAACCTGAGGTGGATTAAATGCAACGATATTTTCTAGATGAACCTTATCGACCACAAGAACGTTTTGTAATAGAAGGTGAAGCCTATCACCATATGGTAAGAGTCATGCGAATGGCAGTGAAAGATCAGGTCTATTTAGCATTTAACGACCAAATCGCGATCATTGCAGAAATCAATGAAATGAACGAGAATGAAGTTTTCTTAGTCGAAGTGGCGAAAGAAAGTGTTCAAAAAGAATTACCCTGCAAGATCACGATTGCTAGCGGATATCCTAAAGGGGATAAGTTGGATTGGATCGTACAAAAAGGGACAGAGCTAGGCGCTCACGGGTTTGTGGGATTTCCTGCTGCGGCTTCTGTCGTCAAATGGGATGCCAAAAAACGCAAAAAGCGACAAGAACGATTGGTCAAGATTGCACAGGAAGCGGCGGAACAGTCGCATCGCCAAGTCGTCCCGCAAGTATCTTTAATGGAGACAGAAAAGGAATTTTATGAGACGCTCAGTTCGTATGATGTCCTTCTGATTGCATATGAAGAATCAGCAAAACAAGGGGAAGCCGCTAATTTAGCCAAAATACTTCAATCTGTTTTACCAGGTACTCGGATCCTTGCAGTGTTTGGCCCAGAAGGCGGATTATCTCCACAAGAAGTCGCTCATTTTGAATCACAAGGTGGCATTCTTTGTGGTCTTGGTCCAAGAATCCTACGAACAGAAACTGCACCATTGTATTTGCTAAGTGCCGCCAGTTTTCAGCTTGAATTACAAGCACCTAGCAAGTAATAGGTGAGTGAATCGTTAGGGATAACGATTCTCTCCAAAACAAATGAATGACTTTTTCTGTTTTCTTGATCCCTCAAAGTGAAGGGGGCATTTTTCCTTTTGTACGGAATTGAAAATCATTGACACAATCGGTATAATAAGAACAATTATTTAATCCTAAGCTATAAAAAAATGCTTTCTCACGATAAAAAATATCTGTTTTGATTATGAATAGAAAGGGGGATGTTTCCCATGCCAAAAGAAGAAATATTAACAGGGCCTGACGTCATTAAGATGGTTAGCCAATACATGGGACCTGAACATGTCGCTTTTGTGCAAAAAGCATGTGACTACGCGACCACTGCCCACGAAGGACAGTTTCGTAAATCAGGAGAACCTTATATCATCCATCCGATCCAAGTTGCAGGGATTCTTGCAGATCTCCGAATGGACCCCCACACGGTTGCCACTGGTTTTTTACATGATGTGGTAGAAGATACAGAAGTAACCTTAGAAGATTTAAGAGAAGCCTTCGGGAACGACGTGGCAATGTTGGTGGACGGAGTGACGAAGTTAGGAAAAATCAAATATAAATCCCACGAAGAACAACTAGCGGAAAATCACCGCAAAATGTTATTAGCTATGGCTCAAGATTTACGTGTAATCATGGTGAAGTTAGCCGATCGTTTACATAACATGCGTACGTTAAAGCATTTGCGGGAAGATAAACAACGACGCATTGCGCAAGAAACATTGGAAATATACGCACCGCTTGCTCATCGTTTAGGGATCAGTCGAATCAAATGGGAATTAGAGGATACGGCGCTGCGTTATCTCAATCCAAAGCAATATTATCGAATCGTCCACTTGATGCAAACAAAACGAGAAGAACGTGAAAATTATGTCAGTGGTACAGTGGAGGATATCCGTTTAGCAACGGAAGAATTGGGGATTTTTGCAGAGATCTATGGCCGTCCGAAGCACATCTATTCGATTTACCGTAAGATGAAAGATCAAAAGAAGCAGTTCAATGAAATCTATGATCTACTAGCGATTCGAGTGATCGTAGATTCGATCAAGGATTGTTATGCAGTACTAGGCGCGATCCATACGAAATGGAAACCCATGCCAGGTAGATTCAAAGATTATATCGCGATGCCTAAAGCGAATATGTATCAATCGTTGCATACAACTGTTATCGGACCAGCAGGCAACCCTGTCGAGATCCAGATCCGAACCCAAGAAATGCACGAAATCGCTGAGTTTGGGGTAGCTGCTCACTGGGCGTATAAAGAAGGAAAAGGCGACAAAGTTGAACCTGATGGGATGACAAAACAGTTAAGTTGGTTCCATGAGATCATCGAATTGCAAGATGAAAGTTACGATGCTTCTGAATTCATGGAGGGAGTGAAGGGCGATATCTTTAGTGATAAAGTCTATGTGTTCACTCCAAAAGGCGATGTGACTGAGCTTCCTAAAGGATCAGGACCGTTAGACTTTGCTTATAGCATCCATACAGATATCGGGAACAAAACGACTGGTGCTAAAATCAATGGGAAAATGGTCCAATTAGATTACAAATTGAAGAATGGTGATATTATCGAGATTCTGACTTCGCCAAATTCATTTGGACCAAGTCGTGATTGGCTGAAATTAGTAGCTACTAGTAAAGCGAGAAATAAAATCAAGCGTTTCTTCAAAGGACAAGATCGAGACGAGAATGTGACGAAGGGTCATGAAGCTTTAGTGAAGTGTATTACAGATCTTGGCTTTGTACCAAAGGAGATCCTTTCAAAAAATAAATTACATGACGCATTAGAACGTTTGAATTTCCAAACAGAAGAAGACATGTATGCCGCGATTGGTTATGGCGAAGTAAGTCCATTGACGATGGCTAATCGCTTGACTGAAAAAGAGCGGAAAGAACAAAAAATCGAGCAACAAAAACAAGAAGCAGAAGAGTTGATGAATCAACCTAAAAAAGAGCCTGAAAAAATGAAGGTTCGTCATGAAGGTGGCGTCGTCATCCAAGGTGTTGAAAACTTGTTGATCCGGATCAGCCGTTGTTGTAATCCTGTACCAGGGGATGACATCGTGGGCTATATCACCAAAGGACGTGGTATCTCGATCCATCGCAAAGACTGTCCGAATGTCCAACCGGATAAACCAAATGTGGAAGAACGGTTGATCGACGTTGAATGGGAAGACACTTCAAATACGAACAAAGAGTATGATGCTGATTTAGAGATCTATGGCTATAATCGTTCTGGCATGTTAAATGACGTCTTGCAGACAGTGAATGCGATGACTAAAAATCTGAACAGTGTCGAAGCACGAACGAATAAAGACAAAATGGCGACGATCCATTTGACAGTAGGGATACGCAACTTGTCACACTTGAAAAGTATTGTCGATAAAATCAAGACCGTACCGGATGTATATAGCGTACGCCGGATGAATGGCTAGGAGGTAGTACCTTGCGCGCAGTGATCCAACGAGTGAGTCAAGCAGCTGTGTCGATCAACGAACGAGAAGTGGGTCGTATCGATCATGGCTTGTTGATTTTGCTAGGTGTTCATGAGACAGATACGCAAACAGACGTCGATTATTTGATCAAAAAAATTGCCCAGATGCGTATCTTTGAAGATGAACAAGGAAAAATGAATTTAAGTATTGAAGATGTCAAAGGAGCGCTGTTGAGTATTTCTCAGTTCACTCTTTTTGCAGACACAAAAAAAGGCAATCGACCAAGTTTTATCGCAGCAGCACGTCCGGAAACAGCGATTCCTTTATACGAAGCCTTTAACGAAGGGCTAAGACAACGAGGAATCACCGTTGAAACAGGAGAATTTGGTGCAGATATGGCGGTTTCTCTTGTGAATGATGGCCCAGTGACGATCATTATTGATTCTCAAAATAAATGATAAATGAATAAAAAAGATCAGTCTGATTTTGATGGAGTTTCTCAAAATCAGACTTTTTTTGTTTACTTTATTCCTAATTTTAGAATGCACTTTCGGTTTTTGTTCGTCATAAGTACTGAGATGCGATAAAATTGAACATAGGAGGTGCTTGCCAATGGCTAATGGAAATCAAGCAACTATAGATGAAATACTTTCCCATCGCTATGATAATGGCTTTGATTACTGGGCAACGTCAGATAAAAAATTGATCAAAGGAGCCCCATTCAGTACTTTAGAATGCCCATTGTATCTTTTAGATGCAGGTGTGTTACCTAAAGAAGCTTACCTACAAGAAACGGCCAATTTGATACTTGAAGCATGGCGGGAAGACGGACGATTCAAAGTTTCGCCAAAAGGTGCGATCTACCCATGCCATACGGCTGCTGCACTTCGAACATTGTGTTATTTAGATCATGCAACAGACAAGAGACTAAAAAAAACATTTGAGTATTTTCTCGCTACCCAAGAAGAAGATGGCGGATGGAAGTGCAATAAGTATAGTTTTGGCAAAGGCCCTGAAACCGAATTTTCTACACCGATGACGACCTTAACAGTTTTGGATGCCTTTCGTTTCTCCGAATGGATCAACAACGATGAGCGGTTGGATCGAGCGGTGGAATTTTTATTGTCCCATTGGACGATCAAACAACCGATTGGACCTTGCCATCACGGGATCGGAACATTATTCATGCAAGTAGAATATCCCTTTAGAAGCTATAATTTATTTTATTATGTCTATGTTTTGTCTTTTTACAAATACGCTAGAAAAGACGTGCGCTTCAAAGAGGCATTTCATGCGCTGACTTCAAAGCTAGACGAAGGAATGATTCGAGTAGAAAGAGTGGTACCTAAGTTAAGAAAATTATCTTTTTGTGAAAAAGGACGAGTGAGTGAAAGAGCCACAGAACGTTATAATGAAATCTTATTTAATTTAAATGATTTATAAAGAAGTTGTTTATTCGGGTATAAGCAGCACAAGAAAAATAATTGATATAGTTTGGTCTCAAACACTTCTTTTGTCAGTTTTATTGTACAAGGAGTATCCTAATAATATCTAAAGTTATTTATTAGGAGGAGCAAAAAATATGCAAGAAATTCCAGTGGTCGATATCAAAATGACCGAAATCAAAAAATACTATAATGAGGGCTACAAAATGCTTGGAAAGCTAAGAGAAGGAGCCCAATCACCTGTTGTGAAAGCAAAGATATTCAATAAGGAAGCTGTGATCATCTATGGAGAAGAGGCAGCGAAACGTTTTTATGATCCAAGAAATTTCAAACGAGAAGGCGCGATGCCTAAAATGGTTCAAAAAACATTATTTGGAAAGGACGGTGTGCAGTCTTTAGATGGCGCGGAACATCATCACCGTAAAGCAATTTTTATGGATTTGATGACACCAGAGCGAATGGAAGACTATCATCAAATATTGGATCGAGTATTGGCACATGAATTGGAACAACAGCATGGTACCTTTGAGTTATTTGACCTGAGTAAAAAAGTACTTTTTACTGCTATTTGTGAATGGTCTGGAATCAACTTAGCGGATTATTCAGAAGAAGAGATCAACCAACTGGCAGATTATCAAATCTCCATGATCAGTGGAACAGTGACTTCACCGATCGATCATTTTAAAGGTGTAGACAATCGGAAAAAATCAGAGAAATGGGCACAAGAGTTGTTGGAAGAAGCACGAGAAAATCCAGTAGCCGGAAAAGAAAATGTAGCGCTCTATGCTTTTGCGAATGCGACTGACCTTAAAGGTAATCTTTTGCCTTTGGATATTGCGGCGGTAGAATTATTGAATATCATTCGGCCGACCGTGGCATTGACCGTATGGGCGGCATTGATGGGGCATGCTCTTTTCAGCCGACCAGATATCTATCAACAATTAAAAAACGATTTTAAGGAACTACAAGATCCTTTTATTCAGGAGATGCGTCGGTATTACCCATTTTTCCCAATGTTACCGGCATTTGCTTTACAAGATGTTGAAGTAGATGGCTATCGCATCCCTAAAGACAGTTGGGTGATTTTAGATTTGTATGGAACAAACCATGATGAACGGACAGTGGATTCACCAGAGGCATTTTTGATCAAACGATATATTGATAAAGCGAAAAAAATCTCTTATGAAGAAGAATATGAGATGATTGCACAAGGTGGCGGTGATTTCCGAAGAATGCACCGATGCGCAGGTGAATGGATCACGTTGCATAGTTTACGAGTTTTTTCCGATCAATTAGTGAATCGTTTTGCCTTTGCTGTGCCAGAACAAGATTGGACGATTCCATTCAATCAATTTCCGACCTACCCGAATAGCCGAGGATTGTTATACAAAGAGTAACGTGGGTTTTGAGCTTGGGTTGCTCAGTGAGGGAGAGACAAAAGTAACATTCGCTTTTATCTCTTACGTTAGAATTGATTAGGTAGTGGGCAGAGAAGTAGTCTCTTAGGTAATTAGAGTCCTTCTCTCCCGACATCCTTCTATAAAAATATACAGGAGGTATGAAGGAATGAGCGAAATTATAATTCGTGTATCAGAGGAAGAAAAATCATTTATTTTGGCAATGGCTGATTTAAGGACTGACAATATCGGAATTAGCTAGAACGATGATATTAGGTACGTTGGAAATGCAAATTGACTTGGCTATCTATACTGAAGCGATGAAGGATCATCAGAAACTTGATGAAAGTCTCTCGCATGACGAAATGAAAAAAAAGCTAAGGTTATGCTGAAACATCTTGTACATAATAAAAAAACAACCACCGCATTTTCTCGCGATGGTTGTTTTTGAGTACTATTTAAACTCTCGGAATAACTGATCGATTGTTTGGGCATCTTCTAAAGACAAATGAATATCCAAAGCTTTGGCATTGTCTGCGACTTGTTCTGGTTTCTTTGCGCCAGGAATGACAAATGAAATCCGCGGGTGCGCGATATACCAAGCTAAGACTAATTGAGCAGTGGTTGCTTGGTACTTTTCAGCAAGCGGTTTGAGTTGATCGACCGCTGTGATGATTCGTTCATATCGTTCACCTTGAAAGTTTGGTTTGTTCTTTCTAGGATCGTCTTCAGAAAAATGTTTCGGACTTTCTAGATCATACTTGCCAGTCAATAAACCTGAAGCAAGTGGGAAATAAGGCACAAAACCAATCTCATTAGCTTCGAGGTAAGGGAATAATTCTTTTTCCGCTGTGCGATGGATCAAACTAAATTGATCCTGTACAATATCGACATAGCCGTCTTGGTTGGCTTCTTTCAATTGCTCTAAAGTGAAATTAGACACACCAATGGCACGGATTTTCCCTGCTTCTTTTAGTTCGTGTAAAGCGGCAACTGCTTCATTTTTAGGTGTTGCTTCATCTGGAAAATGGATATAAAAAATATCGATGTAATCTGTTTGCAGACGTTCTAACGCTGCATCAACTGATTTCTTCAAAAATTCAGGAGAGTTATCAAATTTTTTCGGTTGATCTGGAAGATGTGCTGCTTTGGTGGCAATAATAATACGGGAACGATCATAAGCCGGTTCTTGCAAGACTTCTCCAATCAATTGTTCCGAACGACCTTCTCCATAAATATAAGCAGTATCAATAAGGTTCAAGCCATTATCTAAGGCTGCTCTGACGACTTCTTTTCCAGTTTCATCAGCTAATCCTGAAAAAAGATTGTGCCCGCCGACGGCATTTGCACCTAAGCCGATTGCTTCGGCATATACTTGAGAATGACCAATTTTTACTTCTGACATTTTTTTACCTCCTTTTTTATTTAGTCTAAATCAAAAAGAAAAAAAGCTGAATCAAAATGACTTTGAAAAAGAAATCAATAAGAATCTACTTGACTTTGTGCTGTGTTTTTAGTAGGTTATAATTAATATCTAAATATCGATGAAAGAGCGAGTAAGTAACTAAATGCTTTATAAGAGAGGATCGTCGTGGCTGAGAGCGATCTAAAACAAGTAGTTTCTGAAAGACACTCTGGAGATGGACGCGTGCAAAGCCGTCCCGTAAACGAGCGTTAATCGTGAGAGGAAAGAGCAATCTTTCAAATATAGGTGGTACCGTGTATGAATTAATCATTCACCCTTGTTCATGGCGAACAAGGGTGTTTTTTGTTTGCATTGATTACATAGCGTGAAGAAAAGGAGAGAAAAATATGAGCTTCCAAAGACCAAAAGGAACAAATGATATTTTACCTGGAGAATCTGAAAAATGGCAATTTGTTGAAGAAACTGCCCGTTTATTATTTAAAGATTACCAATATAATGAGATCCGCACACCGATTTTTGAGCATTATGAAGTGATTGCTCGTAGTGTAGGGGATACGACTGATATCGTTTCAAAAGAAATGTATGATTTTTATGATAAAGGCGAGCGTCATGTTACGCTTCGTCCAGAAGGAACTGCACCAATCGTTCGTTCATTTGTTGAGAATAAATTATTTGGACCAGAATATACAAAACCTTACAAAACATTTTATATGGGACCAATGTTTCGTTATGAGCGTCCTCAAAAAGGTCGTTTACGTCAATTCCATCAAATCGGTGTCGAAGCATTTGGCTCAGACAATCCCGCGACGGATGTTGAAAGTATGGTGATGGCATTAGACTTCTTCAAGCAATTAGGAATCAGTCAAATCCGTTTAGTGATCAACTCTTTAGGCGATCAAGAAACGCGACAAGCGTATCGTCAAGCGTTGATCGATTACCTTGTACCGTTTGAAGCAGAATTAAGCGAAGATTCACAACGTCGTTTACATGAAAATCCATTACGTGTATTGGATAGTAAAGACAAACGTGATCAAAAATTCGTAGCAGAAGCACCTTCGATCTTAGATTATTTAAGTGAAACAGCAAAAGCACATTTTGAAACAGTGATTGCCATGTTGGATGCGTTAGATGTGCCTTATGAAATCGATAGTAATATGGTTCGTGGGTTAGATTATTATACGCATACGATTTTTGAAGTGATGAGTGACGCGCCTAAAATGGGCGCACAAGCAACGATTTGTGCAGGTGGTCGTTATGACAACTTGGTCGAAGAACTAGGTGGGCCAGCAACACCAGGATTTGGTTTTGCGATGGGGATCGAACGTATTTTATTAACGATGGAGGCAGAAGAAGTAGCTGTCCCTGTAATGAATACATTAGATGCCTATGTGGTAGCACTAGGCGCAGAAACAAATATCGAAGCGTTAAAAATCGTTCAAGCGATTCGTGATTTTGGTTTTTCCGCCGATCGTGATTTTATGGGACGTAAAGCGAAAGCACAATTTAAGACAGCAGACAAAGCCGATGCGAAGTTGGTCTTAGTGATTGGTGCGGATGAATTAGCCAATCAAACGATCAACGTCAAATCAATGGCTAATCGTACAGAGAAAAGCTTTGCATTAGAAGATATTTATGACCACTTTGATAAAGTCTATGATGAAATGACATTATCTACTGAACAGGAGGAAAAATGATGGCACAACGAACAGTATACTGTGGACTGGTTTCAGAAAAGCAGTTAGGACAAACAGTTACATTAAAAGGTTGGGTACAAAAAAGACGTGACTTAGGTGGCGTGATCTTTATTGATTTACGTGATCGTGAAGGAATCGTCCAACTTGTTTTTAATCCAGAAATCAATAAAGAAGCGTGGGAAATCGCTGATAAATGCCGTAGTGAATATGTCATTGAAGTGACAGGTACAGTAAAAAAACGGGATGAATTGGCAATCAATCCTAAAATGGCAACGGGTGAATTTGAGATCATCGCGGATGAAATCATTATCTTGAATCAAGCCAAAACACCACCTTTCTTGATTGAGGATGAACAAACGATCAGTGATGAGATTCGTTTGAAGTATCGTTATCTTGATTTACGTCGTCCAAAAATGACAAAAAATATCAAATTGCGCAACGATACAACGAAAGCAATTCGTCATTACTTGGATGACCATGATTTCTTGGATATAGAAACACCTTATTTAGGAAAATCAACACCAGAAGGCGCGCGAGATTACTTAGTACCTTCTCGTATCCATGCAGGGCATTTCTATGCTTTACCACAATCACCACAGTTGTTCAAACAATTGTTGATGAATGCTGGATTTGATCGTTACTATCAAATCGTTCGTTGTTTCCGCGATGAGGATCTACGTGGCGACCGTCAACCAGAATTTACACAGGTCGATATCGAAACGACGTTCTTGACCGCTGAAGAAATCCAAACCTATACAGAAGAATTGATTGCTAAAGTGATGAAAGAGGTACGTGGTATCGAAGTCACTTTGCCATTCCCACGTATGACGTATGATGAAGCAATGAGCCGTTATGGAAGTGACAAGCCAGATACACGTTTTGACATGGAATTGATCGATTTGAGCACAGTTGTGAAAGGCGTTGAATTTAAAGTCTTCCAAATGGCGCTTGAAAATGGTGGGGTAGTCAAAGCGCTGAATGCGAAAAATGCAGCAAGCAAGTATTCACGTAAAGATTTAGATAATCTTGGACAATATGCCACTCAGTTTGGCGCAAAAGGACTAGCTTGGTTAAAAGTAGAAGAAGATGGCTTGAAAGGGCCTATTGCGAAATTTATGGGCGAGGCATCTGAAGCACTGATCCAAGCGACAAATGCTGAAATTGGGGATATTTTATTATTTGGTGCAGACAAAGAAGAAATCGTTGCAGCCACTCTTGGAGCGATTCGCTCTCGCTTAGGAAAAGAATTAGACTTGATCGACGAATCAAAATTCAATTTCTTATGGGTGACAGAATGGCCACAATTTGAATATTCAGCAGAAGAAGGCCGCTATGTTTCTGCTCACCATCCGTTTACGATGCCTAAAGCATCCGACGTCGAGTTATTGGCAACTGATCCGGCAAAAGTCTATGCAGAAGCGTATGACATCGTCTTGAACGGCTATGAATTAGGTGGGGGATCATTACGTATCCATACAAGAGAATTACAAGAAAAAGTATTAAAAACACTAGGCTTTTCTGAAGAAGAAATGGAAGAACAATTCGGTTTCTTGTTAAGTGCATTAGATTATGGCTTCCCACCACATGGAGGGATTGCTTTAGGGCTTGACCGCTTTGTGATGTTGCTTGCAGGTGAAGAAAACATTCGTGAAGTCATTGCTTTCCCTAAAAATGGTAAAGCAGCTGATGTTATGAGTGATGCGCCAAGCACTGTTTCTGATCTTCAATTATTTGAGTTGAACATCGATGTAACAGATGTTGAATAACAACGACTAGAGATAAATTATTTTCATAGAAACACCAAGGTTGTGAAAGGGTCACAGATAAGTCGCGATTGATTCGGACTTGTGACGCTGACACAACCTTTTTTGTATGATATTGGAATTTCCAATCTTTTTTTCAAAGAAGTCTCTTGATTAAATCCTAAAAGATCATATAATAAGGGCATACCAGATAAAGCGAGGCTTTTTTCATGAAAAAAACTTTCGAAAATTGGGCGTATCATGATTATACGACCAAACTTTCGGTGTCGATCGTCTATGCACTGATTGCTTCAGTTGCATTGAACTTTTTTTATCAACCAGGAAACATCTATTCAAGTGGGATAACCGGTCTTGCGCAAATCTTAACGACGCTTTCAAAATCAGTGATTGGTTTTGAGATTCCAGTCTCAACCACGTTGTATTTGCTGAATATCCCATTATTCTTTTTAGCATGGTTTAAACTTGGAAAGAAATTTACGATTTTTACATTTATCACTGTGACATTAACCTCGCTTAGTATCCATCTCTTGCCACAAACGATTCTTTCGACCGATCCGATCATTTGTGCGATATTCGGTGGTGCCGTCAATGGGGTTGGTATTGGGTTAGCATTAAAAAATGGCTTGTCTTCTGGCGGATTAGATATCGTGAGTATTACGATCCGTAAAAAAACAGGTCGATCCATCGGTTCGATTTCCATTTATTTCAATGCACTGATTGTTTTCGTAGCGGGCTTGCTCTTCGGCTGGCAGTATATGTTTTATAGTGCTTTGTCGATTTTTGTGAGTGGTAAAGTGACGGATGTCGTCTATACGAAACAAAAAAAGATGCAAGTCATGATTGTGACTAAACATCCTGAAGCAGTGATTGAAGCCATCCAAAAATGTATGCGTCGTGGGATCACGATCATCAATGAAGCAGAAGGTGCGTACAAGCACGATAAACAAACAGTCTTAATGACGATCGTTACTCGCTACGAGCTTCCTTTGTTACGTGAAGCAATGAAATCTTCTGACCCGCAAGCATTTGTCAGTATTGCGGAAAATGTCCAAATTCTCGGACGTTTTTATGAAGATGGAATATAGAGTTTAGTAAAATAGTTAGATAAAACACAGTGGATAACTGATCGGTTATCGCTGTGTTTTTTTGATCTTCTTGTCACTAAAATACCAGAAATGATTGTTGCGATTAAGGAATTGAAAATAATTATTTATGCTATCGATATTTCAACAGACAAAAGGCGTCTTCTTTCATAAGATTTATGAAGTATGATCATATGAAGCACTTACCTGATCTTAGATAGCCACAATGCAATTCAAATTGGATTAGTAGAATTGGCTAGTGATGATGTAGGCCTAACGACGATTGGTAATTTCCTTGACTATGTACCTGTTCAAGACGGGTTAGAAAAAATTCCTCCTAGCTTGGTTGCTAAACATATGCAAGAAGATATCTTAAAACAAGTGACAATAATTGATCGATATAAAGACGATAGATACTTTTAATATTACAGTTAAACTAACTCGACAGATAACGTTTGTTTTTCGGGTTATTTTAATCGTTTTTTTAGTTGTTTTATGAGGGTAATGGATTAGCAAAAGTTTATCAAACGATTATGACTTTAAAACAATATATTTTGATCCACATATTTTTTTAATCTATATGTATGTTATTGTAACGATTGTAACAAATATAATTTGAGGAGAGAAAAAAATGAAAAAGAAAATTACTATTTTAGTACTTGGTTCTGTGTGTTATTATCCACGTTGTTTACAAGTAGTGTTGCATGTGAAGAAGAATTTATTGATGAGTCAAATGTAGTGGAGACTGTACATAGTCCAGAGATGCCCCCTAAGGTTTACGCTGAAGTTCATGAAGGTAGAAGTATTTCTGTTGTAAAGATAGAATCTATGCTCAAAGCTAATGTATCTCGATGGGGTAGTTCAATCTACACGAACGTTGAAGTTTCTACTGGTGTAGCAACTAATGCAAGTAATACAGCATTTTATTCAGGAATTGGTTCAGTATTGGGAATTTTGGGGTAGTACCTCTGTGGGCATTATAATTACTATTAAATGAGGTTGGTTGGTCTAACCTGGGATTAAACCGAGTGAGTCGGTTGCTAAACTTTGGTATAAGAATAAAAATGGGTGGAGTGGGTTCTATTTCCAAAGAGGTTGCGATGCTACTGGCAAAGAAGTGGCTACTAGGTATAGTATAATTTAATATATGAAATTTAAAAAATTTACTGAAGACCACCCATATGTAACCGTAATCTATTCGGGATTAATTGGAAGTGAATTTTGGATTACTGTTGAATATATCGTTAATCGAGATTTCAGACCTAGTGGAATTTATAGTCTTATATTTTATTATTTAATTGGATTATATAGCAGAAAAAATTAAATATAAAAAAAGGTTTAATAATTTCTTATTTTCTGGACACTTCATCTTGCTTGAACCAATCTACCCCTATTATCTAACTTTCTATGGAAGTATCAAAAAGAAAAACTCACGAGGGCAGTATCTGTTCTTTACAATTCTTATTATAGAATTTGATAGCATTTAATTTATACACTAAAAAGTTCTTCGATACTTTACAAAAAGAAAGATCGAAGAACTTTTTAAGCTATAAGGCTATGATAGTAGTAGATATATCTACTATATGAAAGGAGAAAAACAGTTGAAAAAAATAGATTTGCATATCCATACGATTAGCACTGTCAGTGATTCAAAAAAATTTTTATTTTCTATTGAAAAATTAAAGGAATATGTATTCATCAGGAAACTTAATGCCATAGCTATCACAAATCATAATATTTTTGATAGCGATCAGTTTGATCAAATTCAACAAGAGTTAACCATTCCCGTTTTTCCTGGTGTTGAGGTTGATCTTGAAAATGGTCATATTTTAGTCATATCAGATAATTCGATGTCCAATATTCAAGATTTTTCAGAAAAATGTAAAAATTTAGGTTCCTATATTAAAGATCAAAACTCAACCTTAACATTGGAAGAATTTTATAGCATTTTTCCAAAACAAGAACTAAAAAAATATTTATTGATTCCTCATTATATGAAATCACCAGAAATCTCTGACTCTGTGATTATGGATCTATCTCAACATTCTAAAATTACTACAGGAGAAACAAGTTCTGTACGAAAATTTGTGGAACTCTTAAACAAAGAAGATGACCTTGTACCAGTTTTTTTTAGTGATCAGCGTATGTCTGAAGATCTCGTGAATCTTAGTATGCAGCAGACATATATCAATGTTTCTGAAATAAATTTTGCCGCTTTAAAGTACACTTTATCTGATAAATCAAAGGTTGCCTTGTCTTTGAAAGAGGGAAAAGATCTTTTTAACTTAACCGAAAAAGTCGTAGCATCTACGGGTTTAAACGTTTTGATAGGTGAACGTTCATCAGGAAAGACCCATTTGTTAAATGAGATAGCTTATTCAACAAGTAATACAAAGTATATCAGACAATTTGAATTAGTTGAACGAAGTGACGATGAATCAAAAGAGAACTTTAATCGACAACTTTTAAGGGATGAGAGTCTATTTACAGAAAATTTCCTAAAAGAATTCAAAGACATTTTAACACTTGTTCTTCCTATTGATCCAAAACAATCAGAATCCAACGTGAATAAATATCTGCGGTCACTAATTAAGAATGCCGAGAGCACTGAAAAAAAGGATTCCTTTGCTAAAGCGAAATTATTCTCAGAGACACCTTATAAACCAAAATCTTTGGACACGCTGGACGAATTAATAAGATCTGTCCAAATTCTTATTGATAATCAAGAATATTCGAGTATCATTTTTGAAGAATTGCCTCAGGAATCATTGATAAACCTCCTAAATCGATTAGTGGATGAATATAGAAAAATCTTCCTGAGCAATTTTATTAAGGAGAGGACCAATTCATTAATTGCAGATATACAAGGCAATTTACAACTAAAAACTAGGATTCAACGAGTTTATGATTTAGATTTTTCCGATATTGCAAAGGAAATTCTAATGATAAATGAGTTCAATAACATAACCAAAGAACTACAAAAAGATAAGATATTGGACGAAACCGAAGTTTACGATTTTACAATTAGAAAATCAAAAAGACCTTTTAAAGGCGCTCAAGAAGTTCTGAACATCATAAAAAAGCAAACTTCCTTTATTGAAGTCTTTAAATTTTATGATCACCCATTTGACTACCTGCAAGCTTTAAAAAACAAAGATATTTTAGAACATGCTGACTTTGTGAAATACTTTGTTAAAATGCAAATTGAGATACTAAACACAGATCTGAATCCCGTTTCTGGGGGGCAACGAGCAGAATATAATTTTCTCAGAAAAATAGAAGATTCACTCAAATACGATCTACTTCTTATTGATGAGCCTGAATCTTCTTTTGATAATATGTTTTTAAACACCAAAATAAATACTGTCCTACAAGATATTTCTAAACATATTCCTGTTTTTGTCTCAACACATAATAATACAATAGGCGCATCTATAAAACCTGATTTTATTTTGCATACTCAAAGAACTTTAGTACATGACGAACCCATATTTAATATCTATTTCGGCTATCCTACGGATAAAAAATTGTGCGCATCTAACGGCAGTTCTGTTAGCAATCTGTCTGTGCAATTGAATTGTCTTGAAGCCGGCGAACGAACCTACAAAACAAGGAGAGATACTTATGAAATACTTGAAAATTGATGGAAATAAAGGTTACTTTTTAAGAGAAGAAACTTGGATTGAAATTGATCAAATCATTAAAGAGGATATCTTCGAATTAATTTCTCTAGCCGTTTTATCGAAAGACGGTACTACATTTGAAATGGATGAATTTTCAGAGGAAAAGCTACAACATGGAGTTCATAAAATAATTTACAAGAGTATTCATGATAAACTATCTGAACTAATCAAAGATAAAGAAAATATCCAAGATAGTGTAAATCAACAATTTGCGACCACACTACAAAAGTATTCGGCGAACTAATTGATTTTTAAAATTGAAATGGCAACACTTGTTTAAAAAAATTATAAAGTGTAGTTGCTTTCTCTTACTCCGATTACCTTTAAAAACGAGCCCCCATGGGGGACTGTGAAATCTAGTTTATTTGTTATTTAAACATTGCTGATTCTCGGTCCCCTCTTATTTTAAATATAGAATTACTTAATTCACTTATTTTCATGTGTTGAATGATATAGAAAGATGAGTCTTTCTATACAAGTAAAGCAGAAAGTATTTTTATTAGTATGGTGCGATTAGCAATACAGAAAGCTATAAGAATGATGTTTCGATAACTTTCTATTGATTTTCGCATCTCTGAAGAAGATGCCAAGAAAAATAATGATTTGGATGTATAGAAACTGACTTATATTACATATTATGATGTTGTCACTTAAAAAATGTAGTTTAAGAGCATTTTTGAATTTTCGTTGAAGGTACAGTTTGTAACTTTACAGTACGCCCAGTACGTGCTACTATATAATAGTCAGGAGGTATGTGCAATGCCCATGACAATCAGAGAAGCAGAAAAGCTACTGAAAGATGCTGGCTTTGTTGAAGTGAAAGGTGGGAAGGGCTCACATAGGAAATTCACTAAAAAGGATCATCCTAGACCCGTTATCCTTACTAGCCATTCAAAAGAGTTATCTAGAAGAGTAGAAGATTCTGTTCGAAAAGCAGTGGGCATTTAAGCCCGCTGTGCTTTTACGAAAGAAGGGGAGATGAATGAAAAAAGTTTATCCAGCTATTTTTGAAAAGGATCCTGTTGGATATGGAATTTATTTTCCTGATATCGAAGGAGCAGTGACACAATCAAAAGATATTATCGAGGGGTTAGAAGTTGCATCGGATGCTTTAGGGATCATGCTCGGAGATTTAGTTGAGAATAATAAACCTTTGCCAAAGCCAACTAATATCAATGATCTTTCGATTGATTCTGAGCGTGAATTTGCTACTTTGATTTCTGTGAATCTAAATGATTACTTAAAAGATGTCCAACTAGATAAAAAAACAATAAAAATTCCTCATTGGTTAAATGTGCGCGCAACAAATGAAGGGATAAATTTTTCGAAAACAATGTCTGAAGCTTTGGTTCAAAAATTAAATATATGATACGAAAGAGAACGATCATCTGTCTGCTAAAGGACAGGTGATTTTTTTTCGTAATAAGTATGAATGAGTTATTGAAGTGATCCTAGGAAAGGAGTGACAGAGTGCTTACAATTAGGGAACATAGATGTTTGGATTATTTACAATGTTCCGATAAAAATCAAGTAAAGCAGAATAGCTTTTATTGATTCTTTTTTTGGGGGAGACCAAATTTTTAAATGGCTATTCCAGATGTCTATCCATGATAAGAGTAGAAATCATTCATTCTTACTTTCTCCCATCAACGAAAAATAATAGAAAATAATGAAACCCTATCCAAGCAACAATTAGCCAACTTGTTATATTTGAAATTTTGTTAAAGTTGCTTAAAAATGTGTTCTTTTTTGATGAACTATGGGATTATAGTATAAAGTGGCAACTTTTATGAAGTTTTTGCTTGCTATTTTTTGGTAATGCACGTATATTACGAATGAAAAAAGTTTATGAAAAGTTGGAATATTGAATGGAAAAACAAAAAAGATTAAAAAATAGCCGGTATATCACGGGCTTCGATGGGATTCGTTCATTAGCGGTCATCGGGGTTATTTTATACCACTTGTTGCCAACAAGTATGAAGGGTGGTTACCTCGGAGTTCCGATATTTTTTGTCGTTTCAGGTTATCTTATTACCGATCTCTTACGACAAGAGTGGGAACAAAATGGAAAAATCAATATTTGGCAATTTTACGTTCGGCGAATGAAACGACTATATCCTGGGCTCGTTTTCTTGCTTATTACTGCATCAGCATATATTACGCTATTCCAGCGAGGATTATTAAATAATCTTCGGGGCGTTGTACTCAGCAGTTTATTCTATGTCAATAACTGGTGGCAGATCAATAATGGATTATCCTATTTTGATCGTTTTGCAAATGAGTCGCCATTTACCCATATTTGGTCCTTAGCAGTAGAGGCGCAGAACTATCTGATCTGGCCGATCATCTTTGTATTACTCATGGTATTTGTCCGTAAGAAAAAAAATATTTTTTATGTCATTATGGGCACAGCCATTGCTTCAGCGATTTTGATGATGGTGTTGTACTCGCCAAATGGCGATCCTACCCGTGTGTATTATGGGACAGATACTCGCTTGTTCTCGATTTGGATGGGGAGTGCATTGGCTTTTGTTTGGCCAAGTACGCGATTGAAGAAAAATATCCCTAAACAAGCAAAGAAAGTATTGAATTTAGCGGGTTTTACTTCGTTGATCATTTTGATCCTCTTTTTCTTTTTCTTAGATGACCATTTGAGCTTTATCTATTATGGCGGGTTCTTTTTAGTCAGTCTTTTATGTATGGTTCTTGTGGCAGTCACCGCGCATCCCGGTGCGAGCTTGAATCGCTGGTTGACGAATCCGGTCTTTAGTTGGATCGGTAAACGAAGTTATGGGATCTATTTGTACCAATTTCCGGTAATGATTTTTTACGAAGCGAAAGTATCAGGTATCGCTGATCATGTGTTATTACACACGGTCATTGAGATCACGTTGATTTTATTGATCAGTGAACTGTCATATCGCTTTATCGAACGTCCGTTGGCACGCTTTGATTATAGCCAAACGGTTCGCGTCGTCAAAGGCTGGTTCACCAAACCTATTTTCAGTTGGAAAAAGCCATGGGTGGTCCCTGGAACCTTAGTCGTAGCGATTGCCTTAGTCGGGTTCGTCACTGCACCTAAAAATGCTGTGACAGCGGACCAAGAGCAATTACAAAAGAATATTGCTGAAAGTAAAAAACTAGCTGAAAAAAGTCAGAATAATCAAGGCAATAATGTAGCACCTATCGACCAAGCGATTTTGGATAAATATGATTTGACCAAAGCGCAAGGGGAAAAAGCCCAACAACTAGAGCTGACTGCATTTGGTGATTCGGTCATGTTAGATGCTGCGGCAGATTTAAAAGAACTATATCCGCAAGTAGTTGTAGATGGTGATGTCGGTCGTCAACTCTACACAAGCCTTCCTTATATCGAAGAACTGAAAAATAGAGATCTATTGAAGGATACGGTATTAATTGGGCTAGGAACAAATGGCTCTTTTTCTGAGGCGCAATTTGATAGCTTGATGAGCGCAATCGGGGATCGAAAAGTTTATTGGGTCAATGTCCGCGTGCCAACGAAGCGCTGGCAAAATGAAGTCAATGCCATGCTCGCAGAAATGGAAAAGAAATATGACAATATGACAGTGATCGATTGGTATGGTTATAGTAATGACCATAGTGAATGGTTCTATGATGATCAAGTCCATCCAAATCCAGATGGTATGTTGAATTATATCCATCTAGTCAGTGAAGCACTATTAGGTGGAACAAAAGAATCTGAGACAAGTCAAACAAGTGAGACTTCTTCAACTAGTACGAGCGATACTTTATCTGACAGTACTCAAGCAAGTGAATAAAAACTGAAGTTGTGACAGCAATGTTTTGACCTGAGCAGTGGGATAATTTTCACAAAAAAAGTGCCTCAACGAAAATCGTTTTCCGATCTTTCGTTGAGGCACTCTTTTTCTCTAAAAATTCCTTTTACTCCGTTTGATCAGGTAAAGAAAGAGAAGGATGTGTCTTCAAATAGGTTTCTTTTTGCCGGCGTGTTTGTTTTTTGAACGCGGCTTCGGCTTTTGTGGCTTCACTTCTTGTAGCGTATCCTTCTGCATGGATCATTTTTACAGGACGTCTCTTTTGCAAACGTGTGTATTTAGCGCCTGTACCATTATTATGTTCTTGTAAACGACGAGCCAAATCGGTGGTATATCCTCCATAGAACGTATTATCTCGGCAGTGCAACACATAAAAGTAATGGTTATTCTCCATAAAGAATCTCACGAAGTTCGGGGGTATACTCACCTTGCGTATCATAGGTGAATAAAGGTGGAGAAACTTTGAAACCATCGGTTTTTCCCTGCTTGATTCCTTCAATCAATAAAATATTTGCTTCCTTGCCTACTTTAGGATAAACAAACTGAACACGTTTCGGTGCAATCTGATAGGTTTGCATAAGAGTCAAAATCTCTAAGAAGCGTTCTGGACGATGTACCAGAGCCAAGCGACCATTTGTTTTTAATAACTTGCCGGAGATTTGGATCACTTCTTCCAACGTTGTATGGATTTCATGTCGGGCAATTGCTAGATGCTCATTTGGATTTTTTTTATTTGTAGGTAAGCCTTTGAAGTAAGGGGGGTTACAGACGACTAAGTCACAAGAGTTGTGTCTGACAACCGTTAAACTTTCTTTTAAGTCAATCGTATGCACGGTCATTTGTTGTTCTAAATGATTCAATGAAATGCTCCGACGGGCCATGTCAGCTAAGCGTGGCTGTAGTTCGATCGCATCGATCTTTGCCTGTGTTTGTTTACTTAAAAATAGTCCGACAGCACCATTCCCCGAACAAAGGTCAACGATTTGGCCGGTTTTTGGCGCACGAGCAAAATGAGCGAGCAATACGGCGTCTAAAGAAAAGGAAAAAACTTGGGAACTTTGGATAATCTTAATATCTTTTGCATATAATTGGTCAATACGTTCATGTTCGTGAAGCATCTAATTCCCTCCAAATGAAAAAACTAATCGTATGTAGTATACTATTTTTGTTCAAAAGAACCAAGAGAACTTGTCAAATCGGTCTTTTTTAGGCATACTATAGGAACGAGAAGCAAAGAAAGGAAGAGGATATGTTCTATCGATTTATGCGCGGGCTCGTTAAAGTGATTTTAGCTGTTATCAATGGCAATGCCCGTTATGAAAATAAAGAAGTCTTACCAAAAGACGAGAATTACATACTTGTTGCACCACACCGCACTTGGTGGGACCCGTTGTATCTCGCTGTTGCTGCATCACCTAAATCGTTTAGTTTTATGGCGAAAGAAGAATTGTTCAAAAACCCTGTTTTACGATTCATCTTAACACGTTCGAATGCTTTCCCAGTCAAAAGAGACAATCCGGGACCAAGTGTGATCAAGACACCTGTCAAGATTCTAAAATCAACCGATCTAGGATTGATCATGTTTCCAAGTGGGACAAGACATGCGACCGAGTTGAAAGGTGGAATGGCGTTAATAGCCAAAATGGCCAAAGTAAAAATCGTTCCAGCTGTGTATCAAGGTCCTCTCACGCTAGGTGATCTATTCAAACGCAAACGAGTGATTGTTCGCTTTGGTGAACCGATCGACTTGTCAGATATCAAAAAAACTGACAAGGAAGGAATGGCAGAAATCGAGCGACGCACACAAGCCGCGTTTGATAAACTAGACAAGGAAGTAAATCCTGATTTTAAATATGAGATCATAAAAAAGAATGAAACAGAATAATTGTTCTTTATTCGATGAGCGATAAAAGAAACGGATTGTCTAAGACACCGCTTCTTTATCGCTTTTTTTGTTATAAAACCGCCTTTTTGCAAGTGATTCTAGCTGTCATGTCCTTGATGGAAGTGTTATAATAGTAAGAAGGATATTTTTTTGAGGTGATGAGATGCGTTTTTTACATACAGCAGATTGGCATATAGGAAAAAAATTGCAGGGCTATGATTTACTTAAAGAGCAAGAACATGTACTATCTGAGATTCTAACGATTGCGAAAAAGGAAAAAGTGGATGCAATCGTTATTGCAGGTGATCTCTATGATCGAAGTATCCCAGCCGTAGAAGCCGTAGAGATGTTCAATCGGTTGATGATCGACTGGAACCTGAACGAAAAATTCCCGATTTTCGCTATCTCAGGAAACCATGATAGTAGTGTTCGATTATCTGCTGGCACGGAATGGTTCAGCCAAACAAAATTCTTTTTACACACACGATTTGCTGAATCTTTCCAACCTATCGACTATCAAAATACTCAATTTTTCTTATTGCCTTATTTTGAACCAATCTCCGCTAGAAGTTATTTTGAAGATGATACGATCCGTACGGTCCAACAAGCAATGGAAAAAGTGGTTGACCAGATGCAACTCGCTTTTGATCCTGCAAAAAAACAGGTGCTAGTCAGTCACTTTTTTGTGACAGGTAGTAAGAAATCAGATTCAGAAACAAAAATCGAAGTGGGTGGACTAGATGCGATTCCAGGCGGTCTATTGGAGCCATTTGATTATGTCGCTTTAGGACATCTTCATAATCAAGCAGCCTTGCAGCAAGAAAATGCTAGATACAGTGGTTCGCCACTTAAATTCTCACTTTCAGAGATCAATCAGAAAAAAGGTGTTTGGATCGTTGATCTAACTGACACCTTGGTGTTGGATTTTCAAGAAATCACACCTTTGTATGATATTGCTGAAGTAACTGCTAGTTTTAAAGAATTATTAGACCCAAGTTTTTACCATACGATCAACCGAGAAAATTATTTGCAGATTTATTTAAAAGATCGCGCAGTTATTCCTAACATGATGAACCAATTACGAGCAATCTATCCTCGAATACTTGGTGTCGAACGTGTCAATGGACGGCATCGTTCCACAAGCAAACGACAGACACTTGAAATCAAGCAACCAAAAAAACTCGCGGAAACGTTCTTTACTGAAATGGTGGATGAGCCAATGACAGAACAACAAATGAGCTGGTTAGAAGAAACGTTGCAAGAACTCACAGAAACGGAATGATCAAGTATGAAACCACAGACATTACGATTGAAAAATTTTGGCCCATTTATCGATGAAACGATTGATTTCTCAAAATTGACCCAAGCGGCCTTGTTTTTGATTACAGGAAAAACAGGGGCTGGCAAAACAACGATTTTTGATGGGATGACCTATGCGCTTTTTGGAGAAACATCTGGAAGGTTGCGGTCTGGCAAAGAGATGCGGTCATTATTTGCGACACCTGAAGACGAAACGAGTGTCCTTTTTTCGTTTGAACATCAACAGTTGCGGTATGAAGTCGAACGTAAGCCTGAACAATTGTTAGCTAAACGCAAGGGTGAGGGCATGAGAAAACAGACGGCAAAAGTAAGTTTAACGATCTTTGATGAAAAAGGAAAAGAAATTCGACAATTAACAAAACGGAGTGAAGTCGATCAAGAAATCAAAGAACTATTGAATTTAGATTCGAAGCAATTTTCACAGATCGTCTTACTGCCGCAAGGAGAATTTCGGAATTTCTTGATTTCCTCTAGTAGTGAAAAAGAAACAGTTTTACGTAACTTATTCGGCACACAATTCTTTCAACGATTCACCGAACAATTGAAAGAAAAAGCCAAGAACAAGCAAAAAGAACTGGATCATTTGGAGCAAGAATTAGTCTTGTTGCAAAGACAATTTAGTTCCTATGAGGAGAAGCAACCGGCTGGTCTACAATCTTTTGAGACAGTGATCAATGAGTGGCAAGAGTATCAAAATCAAATTTCAACAAGGCTCGTATCAGAGCAAGAAGTATTAGAGCAACTGAAAGAAGAACAAAAAATCAGCGAGACAGATTACTATCACGGGAAAAATCAAAAATCTGCTTATGAAGAAAAGCAACAATTATTGGCAGAACAACAAGCGCTCAATGAGCAACAGCAAGTGATCGAGGAGCACCAAAGATGGGTTTCTCATTATGAAGTCGCTCAGCAATTGCGCACCCCGCTTGAACGTAGCCAAGAATACCAAGAATCACTTACCACACAGAAAAGTGAAAAACAGCAACTAATTATTACGTTCAATAAGGTGGCAAGTGATTTACAGAAATGGCAAGAACAGGCGGACGTACGAGAAAATCTCGAACAAAAAATAGCAAAAATGAGTCAAACGCTCCAAGAAAAGCAACGATTGATCCCAGTGGCTGATACCTTTAGAGAAAAACAATCGGAACTTTCCGTAATGGAAAAAAAAGTCAGTGAATTACAGCAAGAAATCCAACAACTGGCAGATCAGCAATTGATCCTTCAAGAAAGACAACAAACGAGTCAAACCGTTTTAGCAACACAAGGGGAACTACAAGAAAAACAGTTGGTTTATGAACGGTTACGTTTAGAAGGGGAACGTTACTGTGAACAACAGCAACACCTTGCTCACCTTGACAAAGAACTAGTGAAAAATCATCAGTACTTTGAACAAACAACAGAGCAATTGGTAGAAAAACAACAATTACTTGAACAACAAACACACGAGTTCAATCAATGGAAAAGCGACTGGGCAAAGCAACAAATTACTTATTTACAAACCCTATTGATACCTGGTGAACCTTGTCCAGTGTGTGGTGCAACGGAGCATCCCTTGACACCGGATAATCGTGAATCAGTGCAGGAAAACTTAGCTGTGCTTGAAGAAAAAATGGTCCAAGCAGAACAATCGATCGAAAAAACGCATCAAGAAATTGGTCGAAAAGAAGCAGAAATCGAAGAAATCAAACAACAGCTTGATCGTTTAAGCCAGCAACAAATGGAAACGAGTCAACAGTTGGAGAAACAAGCAATTTATTTGAACACAGAGTTAAAAGCCATTTTCCAAATAGATGTGCAAGAAGATATTGTTCAAGGGTTGGCGGAAATAGAAAAGACCCTCAATGCTCGTTTAAAGGAAATCAAAAAAGCAGAAGAAGCACATGGCAGGGTCATGGAAGAACTAGCCGGCAACAAAGAACAAAGTGAACAGATCAAAGCTCAACAAATGCTCCATAATGAAAAAATCCAACGACTCCAAGGTGAGATGGCAGGATTGAGTCAACAATTAGGAACAGAAGACATTGATGCTTTAGCAAAAGAAGCTGATCAATTAGCCGAACAGTCGAGCAAGAGCAAGCAAGAATTAGAAGAGCAAGTGGCCCAAGGTGAGAAACTCCAGCAAGAATCAGCTGTTTTGACGACTAAAATCGAAACGTTGACTGAACAAATCGAAAAGACAACTGCTCAATTTAAAAAAGAACAACGTAAAATCTCTAGTTTCTTGGAGCAACACACTGACTTTTCTTCGCAAGAAGCAATAGCAGCGTTGTTAAAAGAAACAGTCACATACGAAAATAGAAAAACAACGGTCAAGGAGTATCAAACGAAACAGTTGGTTCTTTCCACTCGCTTAGAACAATTGGAACATGTCACCTATGATGAAAAATCCCAAGATTTGACAGTGTTGAGTGAACGAATCGAAAAAATCAAACAACACATTGAAGAGCAACAACAATTGATCTACCACTTGCAACAAGAGTATAAAACCAATCAGAAAGTGATCATGGCATTTACTACAAGTTATCAAAATAGTCAGGAACAACTAGATGAATTGATCCAGTTGCAACAATTATCACAGACGATGAATGGCGAGAATCCTAAAAAAACAAGCATTGAACGTTATGTCTTGCAAGTTTATTTACAAGAAGTCTTGCAAGTCGCTAATGAACATCTGATACGATTGACAAAAAGCCGCTATCAGTTTGAATTAGATGAAGAAGTCGGTAGCTACCGCGGAAAGACTGGTCTGGAGATCAACGTGTACGATGATGAAGCAGGAACGACCAGAGGATCGCATACTTTATCCGGAGGCGAAAGCTTTATTGCTGCATTATCATTAGCTTTAGCCTTGGCAGAAGTGATTCAAGCGCAAGCTGGTGGGGTCACGATCGAAGCATTGTTTATTGACGAAGGGTTTGGTTCACTGGATGAAGAAGCCTTGGAAATGGCGATGGAAGCATTAGAAACAGTTGAAAGCGAAGGCAGGATGATCGGGATCATCAGCCATGTACGTGAGTTGAAAGAACGTGTCTTGCAACAAATACGAATTGATACAAAAGGTAGTGGACAGAGTGAAATACGCTACCATTTTGGTTAAGAAGGGAGATTGATAACAATGAAATGGAGTATTCCGGAAAAAGTCATTGCAAGAGGGCGTCAATATTTGCAAGAAGACCGTGTGTTATCGGTTGTCCCAGATCAAGAAGAAAATGTGTGGCATGCAGAGGTTTTAGGTAGTGAGCTGTATTTAGTTGATTTAGATGGTACAGCAAAAGAAATCGACTACTGTCAATGCCCATACTGGGAAGAACATCATTATTGCAAGCACACTGTTGCAGTAGAACTTTATTTACGATCGAAACAACTTTCTCGTATCATGCAGAAAGATCAAAAAATGATTGAACCAACGAAAAAGACCAGTGAAGGAGAACTATTGACAAAAGGATTTGCCCGATTAAAAGGGAAGACTTCTACTAAATCCTTGCAACCCTTAGTGATCGATTATCATGTCGAACAGATCGAAACCAATCAATACCATCCAGAACTTTCTATTTTGGCAGTGTATCTACGTGTGGGCTTTTTAGAAACACCTAAGAAAACATACATCGTAAAAAATATTTATGAGTTTCTACAGGCGTACACGGACGAGGAAAACTATACGGTCAATAAGCAGTATCAATTCCGTTTAGAGCATCGAGTTTTCCAACAAGAAGATCAACAACTACTGGATCTATTCGCAGGTATTGCACAGACGCAAACATTGTTAGGCGCAAACGGTGTCTTGGTAAAAGGGAAATTAGACAAGCGTTACTTACTTTTGCCAATCGATCAGTCGAAATCTTTGTTAGAGCGTATGAATCAATCGACACGTTTGAAACTACAGATCAATGATCAAACTTATCATGGCATCCAATTTTCAGACGATGCGAAACCGCTAAGTTTTCAAGTCAAGAAGAAAGAAACACAGTATCAACTGACTGCCGTAAGTGACTTTGATTTGTTTTTGTCTCACTACCAGTGGGGGATCAGACAAGGTACTATCTATCATTTGACTAAGCAGCAACAGACGATCTATTTGACTTGGAAACAACTGATGAAACGTTTTGAAGAGCCAGAAGTTGCCTTTCACAAAAAAGAATTGTCTTCTTTATTTAAAGAAATTTTACCACTTTTAGATCAGATAGGAACCGTTGCTATTGACGATGAAGTGACGGCAGAAGTCGCAGATATTCCAGTAGAGTTTGTCTTTGTTTTTAAAAAAATGAAAGGGCAAATCCAAGCAAGAATCGATTTTGTATATGGAGATGTTGTGTTCTCCACAGATGAACGACATGAAACGCTTGCTGAGCAAACTACCGAAATATTGAGAGATACGGCGCAAGAACAGCGGGTCCTTGATTTGTTTCGTATGTACCGTTACCGGAAAAATAAAACGGGCTACGAACGTCCATTACCAGAAGGTGAAGCATTGTATCAGTTTTTCCGGACAGAATTAGCTGTTTTTCGTCAATTTGGAGAAGTCCGTATAGGAAAAAAATTACGGGAATTATATCTAGACGCACAAAAACACCAACCACAGATCGAAGTAGAAGAAACAGGATCATGGCTAGATATCCGCTTTGATGTCACAGGAATCAACGAGCATGAAATCGACAATGTTTTGCAGAGTCTGTTAAGAAATGATTCATTTTATACCTTAGAAAGTGGACAGGTATTATCGTTTGATTCAGAAGAATTCCAACAAACAAGCAAAATCCTACAACAGTTCAGAGATACGATCCGTTCAGACGATGGCGTTATCCAAGTGCCAAAAAATCAAGGATTGATGATCAAAGAACAATTTACGGGAAGTAATGCTAGTTTTGGCGATTCTTTCCAACAAATGACTCAAGACTTAATCGATCCTACGAATTACGAAGCTACTTTACCAAAGAATTTGCAAGCTGAGCTTAGAGACTATCAGAAGCAAGGCTTCCAATGGTTGAAAATGTTAGGTCATTATCAGTTTGGTGGCATTTTAGCTGATGAAATGGGTCTAGGGAAAACGCTGCAGACCATTGCTTTTCTGCTTTCGGAGAAAGAAGAAAAAGGTTCATTGGACGCCTTGATCGTAGCACCGGCGAGTTTGATCTATAACTGGCAAGCCGAAGTGAAAAAATTTGCTCCCTCATTGAGTGTCCAAGTGATCAATGGCAATAAGAAAGAGCGAGAAACTTTGTTAGCTGAAAAAGTAGATATTCGTGTTACTTCTTATGCGAGTTTACGTCAGGATCTTTCAGAATATCAATCATCGACGATTAATTATTTAGTCTTAGATGAAGCGCAAATGGTGAAAAATAGCAGCACAAAGACTGCTCAAGCTTTACGAGAGTTGCATATTCCACAGCGGTTTGCTTTGAGTGGGACACCAATCGAAAATAGCCTTGAAGAACTATGGTCACTATTTGCTACGATCATGCCAGGGTTCTTTCCGAATCGGACACGTTTTAGAGAATTGACGACAGATGAAATCGCGCAAATGATCCGACCTTTTGTCTTAAGACGAGATAAGCAAACAGTTCTCAAAGATTTACCAGAAAAAACTGAAATGAATCTTTATTCTGCGTTGACGGAAGAACAAAAAACAGTGTACCTTGCTTATTTGAGACAAATGCGTGAAGAAGTATCAGCTATGGATTCAGAGTCATTCAAAAAGAATCGGATCGGCATCTTGGCAGGACTGACACGTTTACGTCAAATTTGTTGTGATCCTCGTTTGTTTGTAGAAGACTACCAAGGTGGATCAGGTAAGTTAGAACAAGTAAAAGATTTATTACTAGCTGCAAAAGAAAATAACCGTCGTGTCCTGTTGTTCTCCCAATTTACGGGTATGTTGACGATCCTTCAAGAGGAATTAGCTGAATTAGGGCTAAGTACCTTTTATTTACGAGGAAGTACAAAGGCACAAGATCGTTTAACCATGGTCGATGCTTTCAACGCGGGTGAAAAAGATGTCTTTCTTATTTCACTTAAAGCAGGAGGGACTGGATTAAATCTAACTGGCGCAGATACAGTCATCCTTTATGATTTATGGTGGAATCCAGCGATCGAAGAACAAGCTGCTGGAAGAGCCCATCGTATTGGACAAAAAAATGTTGTTGAAGTATGGCGAATGATTGCTGAAGGAACAATCGAAGAACGAATGGATTCTTTACAGCAAGAAAAACGGGAATTATTCCAAAAAGTGATTCAAGGAAACGAAGAACAATTGACGAAATTAACAGAAGACGATATTCGTTTGATTCTAAGTATTGGTGAAAATGACGAATAAAGTGTAAAGATCATTTATTGAGTAATTACTCTCCTATACAGGAAACAGTAAATAAGCCAAGGAAGATAGCCTCGCAAATCTGCGCAGTTATCTTCCTTGTTTTTTTCTTGTTTATTTATTCGCAGATGCTTATTTGATCAGACAAGCTGAGCCTCTCCTACAGCAGTTTTTATAGCGGATAGTAGTTGATCGAATTCGTTGATCTCTACATCACACACCGGACGCTCGTTGATGGAACGCTTGCGGTGATTGAACCATAACGTCTGCCAATTGGCACTCTTAGCACCTAACACATCGTTTTCGTAATTATCGCCAACGTATAGTGTTTCATTAGGTGACATATTGAAAGTTTTCTCGGCTAATTGGAAGATTTCCTTTTCTGGTTTTTGAAAGCCAGTTGCTTGAGAAACTAGCATACAATCAGCAGGAATCCAATTTGTTAATTGAAGTTGATTTAATTTTTTTGTTTGATGATCAGTTGGTCCATTGGTGATGATCCCTAATGGAACATTTTTTTCTTTAAGAAAATCAAGTGTTTTTTTTACTTCAGGATGAAGAGAGATATTTGCTAGTTCCTCTTCGTAGACTTCTTGGAAAACTAAGCATTTTTCATCAGAGATAGGTGAATAACCTAGATCGATCAAGGACTGACTAATGCGGTGTGCACGCATATACTCAAGTGTCCATTCTCCAGCCATGACTTTTGGAAAATTCTCATCGCTGTGATGGCGGAAACGGATATATAATCCATGCATATCTTCTTCTGTTACTTGAGGTACCACACTTTTAACTGAATTCTTAAATGGTTGTTGCTGATCATACATTGTATCGTCAACATCAAATACAACTGATTTAATCAAATTATTACACGCCTTTCAAAATTCTATCTTTTCACAAATCCTCGCTTATTGTATCAAAAAAAAGCCAAGAAAAACGTTGGAATTTAAAGGTTTTTATTACTATATTTCTAATTACTTGACAGAATAAGGTTTGTGTATTTTAGTTTTTTTAACTAAAAATAATTAATTTTATTATAAAGAAATCTACAAATCTATTTCGACTTTGTCAAATGAATTATAATAGTAAAAATAAATAGAACAAAAGATAATTTGTTTTTTTAATACAGAAAAAATAAAATTAGTAAAATATAAAATAACGTCAGTGTGTAAGATAACGAGTGATTTTTCACTTCTTCAAAGAGGTTGTGGGTAAGATCAATTTTATTGTGGCTCTAAAATCAACATTTTATTAGTTTTACATATTTTCTGAGTTTTTTAAATTGTCTGTTATTAAAATAAATAAAAAACATTAAATGCGAAAAAAGCGTTCTCATTTTTTTACTTTTGGAAAAGATTAGTACAGTTTTAGATGCTGTGTTATGTGTTTGTAATATTGTAAAAGTATTTGAAAACTCTAATTTTTTAACTGATAATAAAGTAGAAACCTTGGTTTAACTGTATATCTATCTTAGATAACTTTCATTTTTTTAAAAAATAATTTTAAAAAAAGCTAGCTATTTAAATGTTGATTAGGTATAATAGAAACAGATGGAAGATATTCAGGATCTTCTGTTACAAAAATGTGGCTATAATCACAAAAAGGAGTGATGCACGTTGTTAACACTATATACTTCCCCAAGTTGTACTTCCTGCAGAAAGGCTCGTGCGTGGTTGCAAGAGCATCAGATTCCATTTGTAGAGCGAAATATTTTTTCAGAACCTCTTAATAGTTCTGAATTAAAAGCAATTTTACAAATGACGGAAGACGGAACAGAAGAAATTATTTCTACCCGTTCAAAAGTTTTCCAAAAATTAAATATGGATCTTGATGAGTTACCATTACAAGAACTTTTAGAGCTTGTACAAAACAATCCTGGTTTGTTACGTAGACCAATTATGATCGATAACAAACGTCTACAAGTCGGCTTTAATGAAGATGAAATCCGTCGTTTCTTACCACGAGATGTTCGTCAATTAGAATTACGTCAAGCCCAGCTAATGGCTGGTTTATAGAAAACGCAGAATGAAACTTAGGAGGATGTGATGTCTTCCTGAGTTTTTTTTATTAAAATAGATTGTGTTTTTTGAGGACTTAATGATTTTTTCTTTACATTTATTCTTATTTCGCTACAATTAACCTATATGGATAGTTGGGATAAAGTGAGGTGTAGCAAATGGAAATGGAACATATCAATGAGAATACGATTCGTGTAATGATCGGTCATGAGGATCTAGAAGAACGTGGGGTCTCATTTTTAGATTTATTAGGTAACCACAGAGAAATAGAAAACTTTTTTTATAGTATTTTAGAAGAAGTGGATATTGAAGAGGAGTTCCAAAGTAGCGAAGCTGTCACTTTCCAAGTTTTGCCAAAAGGGGATGGCCTAGAACTGTTTATCAGTAAGAATATGCCAGACGAAGAGATAGGTCAAAACAATGAATCGACGTTGAATAGCGCAGATGTTAGTGAGTTTCTTCAAGGCCAAATGCTTGCGAATGAAGAGGAAAGCGACTTAACAGAATCAACTACTGCAAGTGAACAACGAGCAATCTTTGTATTCAGTGATTTTGAGCAAGTGATCCAGCTTGCGAATGATGTTCAATTAGAATCTGCTTGGACAGATCTATACCAATTAGAAGAACGTTATTATTTAGTTGTTCACTTTTGGATGGAAAATCTAAATCAAACAGATGTTGAAAATCAATATGCACGTATTTTAGAATTTGCTGAAAAAAGTGCACGAACCCCTGAAGCATTGAACGAATACGGACAGCAATTGATGGAACGTAATGCTCTGGAACGAGTAAAATTTTATTTTGAATAAAGCGTAGGATAAAAATACCTAGCGATAGTCGAAATCGCTAGGTATGTTTTGTCGAGGGTCTCAACATTCGTTGAGACTTTTTTTGTTGGCGTATTTACCCAGTGAAAGGGAGTGAGTCGATGCTGCTCGCCAAAGACAAAGAAGGGTCTGTTTTTTTAGCAACTGATGCAACAAAAGAGTGCGATTACTATTGTCCAAAATGTGGGAATCAAGTATTTTTAAAAAGAGGAATGAAGAGGGTCGCCCATTTTTCTCATCGCGATACTCCAGACTGCCAAGTGTTTAGTGAGGCGGAATCTAAAGAACATCTTTATTTAAAAACACAATGTTTTCAATGGCTGAAGAAGAGTTATCCAAGAGTAGAAATGGAAGGTTATTTATCGCAACTGATGCAACGTCCGGATATTTTGGTTGGTCATCATGCGTTTGAGATCCAATGCTCTCCATTGTCTTATGAGCGAATGATTGAAAGAACGATCAATTACAAAGCAAATGAGTACATTGTTTGGTGGCTATTAGGAATGAAATTTTTCAAAAAGAACGATCGGTTAAGTTTAGAAAAAAAGTTTTGCTACTACGACGATTTACGACAGCTCCACTTTTGGCAAATCGACTGGTCCACGCAAAAGGTTTACTTATATAGTCAGATCCTCACAGATTTATCGGGGAAAATCAGCTTTGAACGATTTTCTTGGTCTTTTTTTGAAAAGGAACTATTGACGATATTAGAAGTCGAAAGTGGCACATTACGAAAAATGCCAAGCTCTCCTTCCGTGAAAACAAAAGACTGGTTAGCAAAACAAATCATTCGAAAAAATAAAAAGGTATTAGGAGTACAAGAACAGTGCTACCTAAGAAAGAAGCATGTGCTTTATCTTGAGTCATGGATCTATGAAAACAGTGATTTCTTTTGCTTTTTTTCTGAACAAGTATTCTTTTATCGCTTGCTGTTTTCACAGATGAAATGCCAAGAGAGTGATAAGAAAACAAGTTCTTTCGATAAGTGGTATCAGGAAATCAAGGAATATAAAAATGAGTGGTTATTTCCTTTGATTGATGAGGAAAAAATATATCGCTTATTTTATGAAGAGTGTAAACGTTTAGTACAAAAATAATAATCAGTGAAGAATTCCATATACAAAACATGAAAGAGTTATGATAAACTCAAAAGAGTAAGTAAAAAAGTAACTATTATTTTTTATTCAGAAAAGCATAGTTGCAAAGATGAACAAAAGGAGTGGAACAGATGAGCGAAACAACGAAGTTACCAAATAGAGAAGATTTGCCTGAGAAATTGACATGGGACCTAACACCAATCTTTTCAAGCGATCAAGAATTTGATAAAAAGTACGAAGAATTGACTGAAGAATTAAAAAATTCTGAGCATTATAAAGGAACATTAGGTAATGGAGCAACAGCATTTTTGGAGGCGCTTGAATTTGTCTTAACAATGTATCGTAAAGTTGAGCTTATTTATGTCTATTCCCATTTAAAAAATGACCAAGATACGACAAATACGACGTATCAAGCATTGTATGCTCGCGCTGGAAGTTTACTTTCAAAAGTGAGTGAAGCAATTGCTTGGTATGAGCCAGAAGTATTGCAACTTTCTGATGAGCAAATTTGGCAATATTTTGAAGAAGAACCAAAATTAGAAGTTTATCGTCATTATGTCAAACAAATGGTTGATAACCGCTCGCACATTTTATCAGCAGATCAAGAGGCATTACTTGCTGGAGCCGGAGAAATCTTTGGTGCTTCAAGTGGTACTTTTGCAGTGTTGAATAATGCTGATTTAGAGTTCCCAACAATCACTGGTGAGAATGGTGAAAAGATCCAATTATCGCATGGTGTATATGGTCAATTATTAGAAAGCACCAATCGCGAAGTACGTGAAGCGGCCTTCAAAGGGCTATACAGCGTATATGCACAATTTAGAAACACCTTTGCTTCCACACTTGGAACACATATCAAAGGGCACAACTTCAAAGCAAAAGCACGTCAATATGCTTCTGCCAGAGAAGCCGCATTGAGCAATAACCATATTCCTGAAAGTGTGTATGATACTTTAGTTACTGTCGTGAACAAACATTTGCCGTTATTGCATCGATATATGGAACTACGTAAACGACTATTAAACGTAGATACATTACACATGTATGATCTGTATACGCCGGTATTAGGTGAAGCACCAATCAAATTTACGTATGAAGAAGCAGTAGAAAAAGCGATCGAATCACTTGCGCCAATGGGAGAAGAATATCTTGCTGTCGTAAAAGAAGCATTTTCAAACCGTTGGATTGATGTAGTCGAGAATAAAGGAAAACGTAGTGGCGCTTATTCTTCTGGTAGTTATGATACCAACCCTTACATTCTGATGAACTGGCATGATACGTTGGATCAACTATTCACTTTGGTCCATGAAATGGGACATAGTGTCCACAGCTATTTCACACGTTCGAATCAACCTTTCGTCTACGGCGATTACTCAATCTTCTTAGCCGAGATTGCGTCAACAACAAATGAAAATATTTTGACCGAACATTTATTAGCGACCGAAGAAGATCCTCGGGTTCGTGCCTATGTCTTGAATCATTATTTAGATGGTTTTAAAGGAACAATCTTCCGTCAAACACAATTTGCAGAGTTTGAACACTTCATGCACCAAGAAGATGCAAAAGGAACACCTTTGACGAGTGAGTACCTAAGTGAAAGTTATGGCGAATTAAATGCTAAGTATTATGGTCCGGCTGTTGAAAAAGATCCAGAAATCAAAGATGAATGGGCACGTATCCCACATTTCTACTATAATTATTATGTCTATCAATACTCAACAGGATTTTCTGCTGCATCGGCTTTAGCGAAGAAAATCTGGGAGAAAGAACCAGGCGCATTAGATGCTTACCTAACGTATCTAAAAGCAGGAAACAGCGATTATCCAGTAGAAGTAATGAAGAAAGCTGGTGTGGACATGACTCAAGCAGCTTATATTGAAGATGCAATGGCCGTGTTTGAACAACGATTAAATGAATTAGAAGCATTAGTGGAAGAATTATAGAAATCGTGTGTTGAGTGATCTATTGATCGAATCTTTTTAGATTCGTTCTGATACTACCAAAAACCGGAAAAGTGTGTGAGTTTCTCACTCAACGCTTTTCCGGTTTTTACTGTTAAAAATAACATGAAAATTCAAAAATTAAGGTTTAGATTTTCGGTTTATAGTATACTGACAGGGATAGTATAGTTTGTGCGGTGGCTAGCCTTAAGAAAAGAGGTGATGCCTATGTTGATCTGTGGCTTTCTCCTAGAAAGGAATAAGCATGTCTGTGTTTGAGGCATTGATGTTTGCATTGTCATTTGCAACATTGGTCTTGATCGTCAGCGACAAAGACAACAAAAAATAACCGCTCCTTAAACTCTGACCAGTTTAACGGTTATTTTTTGAATCGATATTAAGCTAGCCATTGTTTTGAACGATACTATCTGAAGGGGAGCTGTGATACAGCTCCTCTTTTCAAAACTATGATACCATAGCGAGTATATAAAAGCGAGTTCAATTTCTTTTGTTCTGATAGAAAAACAAAAAAGGTGAAAATAGCAATACAATAAATAACAAAAAAATCTAAAAATTAAGGTTTGTATTTTGGGTTTATAGTATACTGACAAGGATAGTAAAGTTGATGCGGTGGCTAGACTTAAGAAAAGAGGTAATGCCCATGTTGATCTGTGGCTTTCTCCTAGAAAGGAATAAGCATGTCTGTGTTTGAGACATTGATGTTTGCATTGTCATTTGCAACATTGGTCTTGATCGTCAGCGACAAAGACAACAAAAAATAACCGCCACTTAAACTTTGGAAGGTTTAACGGTTATTTTTTGTAACTGAAATAAACTAGCCACCAGTCAAACGGTGCTATCTGGAGAGAGAGTTGTTGATGCAACGCTCTCTTTTCAAAGTTATGATACCATAGCGAGTATATAAAAGCGAGTTCAATTTCTTTTGTTCTGATAGAAAAACAAAAAAGGTGGAAATAGCAATACAAAAAATAACAAAAAAATCTAAAAATTAAGGTTTGGATTTTCGGTTTATAGTATACTGACAGAGATAGTAAAGTTGATGCGGTGGCTAGCCTTAAGAAAAGAGGTGATGCCTATGTTGATCTGTGGCTTTCTCCTAGAAAGGAATAAGCATGTCTGTGTTTGAGGCATTGATGTTTGCATTGTCATTTGCAACATTGGTCTTGATCGTCAGCGACAAAGACAACAAAAAATAACCGCCACTTAAACTTTGGATGGTTTAACGGTTATTTTTTGAATCAATATTAAGCTAGCCATTGTTTTGAACGATACTATCTGAAGGGGAGCTGTGATACAGCTCCTCTTTTCAAAACTATGATACCATAGCGAGTACATAAAAGCGAGTTCAATTTCTTTTGTTCTGATAGAGAAACAAAAGAGGTTAAAATAGCAATACAATAAATAACAAAAAAATCTAAAAATTAAGGTTTGTATTTTGGGTTTATAGTATACTGACAGAGATAGTAAAGTTGATGCGGTGGCTAGCCTTAAGAAAAGAGGTGATGCCTATGTTGATCTGTGGCTTTCTCCTAGAAAGGAATAAGCATGTCTGTGTTTGAGGCATTGATGTTTGCATTGTCATTTGCAACATTGGTCTTGATCGTCAGCGACAAGGACAACAAAAAATAACCGCTCCTTAAACTTTGGCGAGTTTAACGGTTATTTTCTGTAACTAACCAAGCTAGCCACCAGTCAAACGGTGCTATCTGGAGAGAGAGTTGTTGATGCAACGCTCTCTTTTCAAAGTCATGATACCATAGCGAGTACATAAAAGCGAGTTCATTTTCTTCCGTCTTATTGGTAAAAGATTGGTTATAATTGTTTTTATTTGACTTGGAGTTGGCTCAAGGGGATATACTAGAAGCAATCAATCTAAGGAGTGGAAGCGATGAAAGCAACAGTATTTTTAGAACCAGGGAAGATGGCTATCAAAGAAATGCCTAAGCCAGAATTGAACCAAGAGAATGAAGCAATCATTCGTGTGGTACGCGCAAGTGTATGTGGTTCTGATTTATGGTGGTATCGTGGCATCTCTAAAAAAGAACCAGGGTCTGCTGCGGGACATGAAGCGATTGGTATCGTAGAAGAGGTAGCAGAAGGTGTTACAAATGTTCAACCGGGTGATTTTGTGATTGTGCCTTTTACCCATGGTTGCGGGGAATGTGAGGCTTGTTTAGCTGGGTTTGATGGTGATTGTTTATCAGATACTTCAGGTTCAACAGGCTATCAGGCAGAGTATATTCGTTATCGCAACGCAAATTGGGGATTAGTAAAAATCCCTGGTAAACCAGAAGATTATTCCGATGATATGTTAAATTCCTTTGTTACGTTGGCGGATGTGATGGCGACTGGCTATCATGCAGCAGTGAGTGCTGAGGTGAAAGAAGGAGATACAGTCGTTGTGATCGGAGATGGTGCTGTAGGGTTATGCGGAGTCATTGGAGCAAAATTGTTAGGCGCATCAAAAATCATTGCGATGAGTCGACATGAAGACCGTCAACAGCTAGCTTTGACATTTGGAGCAACGGATATCATTGCGGCTCGTGGAGAAGAAGCAATTGCTGAGGTCATGAAATTAACAGGTGCCGGCGCGGATGCAGTGTTAGAGTGTGTAGGGACGCAACAAGCGGTTGAAACGGCAGTAAAAGTTGGTCGACCAGGTGCAGTTGTTGGGCGTGTAGGGGTTCCTCACGTAGATGAGTTGGATACGAACGCTTTGTTTTATCGTAATATCGGCTTACGTGGAGGGATTGCGGCTGTGACGACTCACGACCGAGCTTCACTATTAGAAGCAGTCTTATCAAATAAAATCGAACCAGGTAAAGTCTTTACGCAACAATTCGAGTTAGATCAAGTTCAAGCTGCTTATGAGGCAATGGATGAACGAAAAGCAATCAAATCATTATTAGTTATGTGATGGTTCCTCCGTTCGTCAAGTGAGAGGAAATCATTCTTTTCTCCATCCTTCAAGAATTGAAGGATGATTTTTCAGAAATTTGATGTCTGTCACGCTTTTAAAATCGTTTGTCAAACGATTTCAATCATGATAAAATAAATGTAATTAGAGAAAAGGAGCGATGTGACATGTGGTTGTTTTATTTGGATCAAGTATTTTTAAACAATTAATTGAATCGTTTAAAAACAACTTGTAAATGACAATTCACGGGAACTTTGCTGTTTTTCTATGCTTTTTTAGTATGGACAAATTTCTTGAAGAAGCAGTCTTTCACAGGCTGCTTCTTTTTTGTGTTTCCGTCAAAAGGATGTTCATTTGCACAGAAGGAGTGCAAACAATGGAAACATTAGCAATACAATTAAAAGATATTGAGATTACGTATAACGGAAAAGAAGTATTAACAATCAATGAGCAAGCGATTTATGAGAATGCGCGGATCGGTATCGTCGGAGATAATGGTAGCGGGAAATCGACGTTACTTAAATTGTTGGCTAGAGAAATCATTCCAGAAAAAGGTGAAGTAGCTCGGCAAATAGATTTTCAATATTTTGCGCAGATTGATGCCCTTGATCAGCATCCAAGCGAAGAAATCGATTTTGAGTTACTCAGCCGTTTCCGAGTTCCCAATCAACTGGCTCACTTTAGTGGTGGTGAAGAAGCGAAATATCGTTTGGCGCAAGTATTATCTACGTACACACCAGGTTTGTTGTTAGATGAACCAACGACTCATTTAGATCAACGAAGCGTGCAATTGTTGATTGAAGAACTTCGGTATTATTATGGAACCTTAGTTTTTGTTAGCCATGATCGCTTGTTTCTCAATGAATTAGCTGACAAAATATGGGAAGTATCGGGACATACGATCAAAGAATATACAGGGAATTATGATGATTATCTAAAGCAAAAAGAACAAGAAGTAATTGCTCAAGAAAGAGCGCATGATGACTATTTGAGAGAACGTAAAAAATTAGAAAACAGCATGATCAAAAAAGAGCAACAAGCCAAAAAAATGGCACAATCTTCCAATCAAAAAAGCAGAAGTAATAAAAATAGTCGGAAACCTGATCGTTTGTCAGGAACAAAACAAAAAGAAAGTGGTCAAAAAGGTATAATGAAAGCGGCGAAGTCAATGGAGAAACGTTTAGAAAAATTAACGGAAGTCGCAAGAGTACAAAAAAAGCATCCGATTGATTTCCCGCAGTCAGAAACAACTGTTTTACACAATAAGTTCCCAGTCGTAGGTGAATCAGTGACGATCCATTACGGTGAAAAAATTCTGCTTGATGAAGTTAACTTTGCCTTCGCACTAGGGGAAAATATCGCGATTATTGGATCGAATGGCAGTGGGAAATCTAGTTTATTACGACACATCTTACAGCAAAAAAATGGAGTGAAGCTTAGTCCCAAAGTTACTTTTGCTGTCTATGAGCAAATGGATTATCACTATATTGTAGATATGACTGTCCTACAGTATTTGATGCGTCAGACCGAATATCCAGAAAGTTTGATTCGAAGTATGCTACACCATTTAAGCTTTTCACCGGAGGCTATCCAACAATCAGTTTGTTCGTTAAGTGGAGGAGAAGCTACACGGCTGTCACTAGCAACCTTGTTTGCTAAGCCTTCCAACGTATTGATTCTAGATGAACCGACTAATTTTATTGATCTGCGGACAATGAATGCGCTAGAGTATTTTTTGAAACAATATCATGGAACTGTTTTGTTTACTTCGCATGATCCCTATTTTGTTCAACAAGTGGCAGATCAAGTCTATGAAATAAAGGATCGAAAACTGATTCGACGAGATTGAATCAGCGTAAAACGAGTTTACTGTTGTTGCTAAGCGAGCGTCAAAGGGAGTGCCAAAAATAGGTAACTGAAATAAGCAGTGAAATCCGGAAATCGTTTTTCCTATTTTTGGATTTCGCTGTTTATTTTTGTAAGAATTTATTTCTGGCGAGTTACCTTTTTTATTTTAATTTTAATACACGCATGCGCCACTGACTTTGTTCGGTCCATCGAAATGGAAAAAGCACGAGTCAAATTGCGCTGAAGTGTGATAGCGTTTCCAAGGAAAAGTCATTATAGTTGAAATGGGGGGACAGGAATGATCAATTACCGCTTGAGTTATCTGTTTGAGGAAACGAACAGACAAAAATTGATAAAACTGACGAACTTGGAGGAAGAGACTCTAAAAATAGAATTAACAAAAATCAATCATTTTTGTGAAAAAAAGTTAGGGCAAAAAATAAACATTTCTGGAGAGGAGGTACGGGTTCCGGAGGTGATTCGGCGACGATGGTCTGAAGTCCTCTTTGAAGTGTCAAAACAGGAACTGTATTTTTCGGAAGAGGAAAGACAAGCCATGATCTATCTTCTTGCCTTTTCGATGGTTGATGACTTATCTGTTTATTATTTTCAAGAATTATTCAATGTAAGTAAGAATACAGTTTTGAAAGATGTCAGAAATTTAAGAATGAAACTTCAAGAAGAAAACATTCGCCTGATTTATTCGCGAAAAGAAGGCTTCTACTTAGATGGCGCTGAACTTGATGTTCGCCGTTTAGCTTATTCAACTGTTGGATTACTAACAGATACTAAGAACGGCCACTGGTTACTTTTTGAGGGGATCTATGGCATTTCTAGAACGAATTATGTTGTGGTGAGAGACCGCATGCTAGATATTTTAGCAGAATTCGATTTAATCATCGTTCCGAGTCGTTTTGAGGAAATGTTGTATTTTATTAGTTTTTTATTGTCACGGATCACAAAAAAAGCAGTTTTTCTAACTGAAAAAGACAAAGAGATGCTGATTTCTTTGAATGTCTATCAAGCAAGCAAAAAATTTTTAACAGATTTTGGTCAAATCAAAAATCAAGTAGAAGAAGAATGCTATTTGACTGTGCTGTTAAAGACTGTTTTACAAGGCGATATCGAGGATCACTCTGTAGAATTTTTATTGGAATGTGCAAGAGAGGTCATCCATGAGATGGAACGTTTATCCGCTGTCCGGTTTGTTGACTATCGGAAATTATTGATGAATTTCTTTTATCATCTTGTGCCCGCCTATTTCCGTATCCGCTATCGTTTTACATTGAATAATGTGTTGATCGATGAAATCAAAACCCAATATCGAGAATTATTTGAATTGACTCGTTTAGCGCTTTATCCACTCAAACAATTAGTTGGCGAGATTCCTGATACAGAAATTGGTTATTTTACGATTTTATTTGGTGGAGAGATCAGAAAACAAAAGGAGCGACATGATTACCAAAGATTAAAGGCGATGATCGTCTGTCCTAGTGGCATCAGCTCTGGCTTGATCATGGAATCGGAATTACAAGAGCTATTTCCACAAATCGAATTTTTGCCGGCACGATCAACAGAAGAATATCAGATGCTTCGTTTTTCGGAAGACATTGATATGGTGTTTTCCAGTGTCCCACTAAAAACACCGGTGACCAGTTATGTTGTGAAACCCATCATGACTCCTTTAGAAAAAAATGAATTAGTCAAAAAGGTCCAACAAGCATTTTATGTTTCAGGAAGAGGTGTGCATTCGATCGAAGAAATTTTGGAAGTGATTTTTCCATATATTGATTTGAAAGAAGGCATGACGAAGAGGAAACTGCGACAGATTGTCGAGAGAAAAATAAACAAAGAATTGAACAGAAGGGAAGATCAACGGCCGATGTTATCAGAATTATTAACAAAAGAAACCATACAATTTACGGACAAACAACTGACATGGCAAGAAGCCATCACCGAGGCAGCTCAGCCTTTGTTAACGACCAATAAAATCGAAGAAAAGTATGTGGGGGCGATGATCGAAAAGGTCATTGAACATGGGCCCTTTATCCATATTGGAAAAGGAATTGCTTTACCTCATGCACGACCAGAAGATGGCGTAAAAGAAATTGGGATGTCTTTACTGAAGGTAACTGATCCAGTCTTATTGAGCGACGATGAAAAACATCCCATCCAATTATTTATCTGTTTAGCAGCAGTGGACAACGAGATGCACTTGAAAGCTTTAGCTAGCTTGACGAAAATTTTGTCGAATAAAGAACGTTTAGCGTCATTACTCGAAGCGAAAGATGTAGAAGAAATCATCCATGTGATCAAAGAAGGGGAAGATGAAAAATGAAATTTGCAGCAGTATGTGGTTCAGGATTAGGATCAAGTTTTATGGTGGAGATGAATATCAATTCAGTATTAAATGATCTAGGGGTAAGTGGAGTGGAAGTTGCTCATTACGATCTAGGAAGTGCAGCACCAGAATTAGCAGATGTCTTTTTTATCGGTAGAGATTTAGCAGATAGCGCACAACATTTAGGTGAAATCGTCGTGTTGGAGAGTATTATCGATCTAGATGAATTGAAAGAAAAAGTAGCGGAGACATGTAGACAAAAAGGATTACTATAAAAAATTTTTTTGGGGGAGGAAAAATAAATGAATAGTATTTTAGATCTATTGATCGATATTGCGAGTACACCAGCAATCTTAGTGGCATTGATTGCTGTATTGGGGAATATGTTGCAGAAAAAAGATGTGGCAACGACTGTTAAAGGCGGAATCAAGACTTTTGTAGGATTTCTGGTTGTGACAGCTGGTGCAGGGGTCATAGAAAGTTCGTTGGCGCCATTTGGAGAAATGTTTCAAGTCGCATTCAATATGCAAGGAGTTGTTCCTAATAACGAAGCGATCGTAGCGTTAGCTCTAACTACCTATGGAACATATACAGCACTTATTATGTTAGCGGGGATGGCATTCAATATTTTGATTGCGAGAATCACTCGGTACAAATACATTTATTTGACAGGGCATGCAACGTTATACATGGCATGTATGATTGCAGTCATTTTAAGTGTAACAGGAATGAGTACGTTTAGTCTGGTTTTATTCGGTGGGTTAGCACTAGGCATCTGTAATACGATTTTTCCAGCAATCGCACAACCGTTTACACGTCAAATCACAAAAAATGACTCTGTAGCTTTAGGTCATACAGGAAACTTTGGCTACGCTTTGAGTGGCTTGATCGGTAAATATGTTGGAAATAAAGAAAAATCAACAGAAGACATCAATTTTCCTAAAGGGTTAGCTTTTTTACGTGACTCAACAGTAAGTATCACGATTACGATGGCAATCGTCTATGTGATCGTTGCGTTGTTTGCCGGAAGTGACTATATTACTACCACATTGAGCGATGGCACGAATTATATTATTTATGCTTTACAACAAGCGGGTTCATTTGCCGCAGGTGTTTTTGTGATCTTAGCCGGTGTACGTTTGATTTTAGCTGAAATCGTTCCTGCATTTAAAGGAATCTCTGAAAAATTAGTACCGAATTCGATTCCAGCGTTGGATTGTCCAATCGTGTTTCCTTATGCACCAAATGCCGTATTGATTGGCTTTTTAACAAGTTTTGTTGGTGGATTAGTTAGTTTAGTGATCATGGTCTTTACCGGGACAACAGTGATCATTCCTGGCGTAGTTCCTCATTTCTTCTGTGGCGCGACAGCCGGTGTTTATGGAAATGCCACTGGGGGCGTACGTGGCGCGGTCATCGGTTCCTTTATCCACGGGATCATCATTAGCTTCATGCCGATCTTGTTGATGCCAGTAATGGGCGATCTTGGGTTCCAAGGTTCGACTTTCTCAGATACAGATTATGGTGTTTCAGGAATCTTTTTAGGAAACTTAGCAAATATGGGCGGACAAATTGCAGTTATTTCTGGTGTGGTCGCTGTACTTGCTGTTTTGATCGGTTTGACACTTTTAAAGAAAAGTAAAAAATCAGATACAGTCGCAGAGTAAGGGGGTATCATTTTGACCATCAAAGAAGAGCAGCTAAAAGAACTGGAATTATTAGCAACTAAAATACGATTAGATACATTGATTAGTATCAAACATATGGGGCAAGGGCATTTAGGTGGTTCATTTTCGATCGTTGAGTTGTTAGCCGTCTTATACGGTAAGCAGATGAAGATCGATCCTAAAAATCCACAATGGGAAGAACGTGATCGGTTGGTCTTATCTAAAGGACACGCAGGAGCTGGATTATACAGTGCTTTAGCAAATGTTGGTTATTTTGACAAAGAATGGTTACTGACGATCAATGAAGGTGGAACAAGACTGCCTTCTCATCCGGATCGCCAAAAAACACCTGGTGTTGATGCAACTACGGGTTCTTTAGGTCAAGGGACTTCAATAGCTGCGGGGATCGCTACAGGTTTTAAGCACGCTAACAAAGACAACTATGTGTACTTGATCGTGGGAGATGGAGAGTTGAATGAGGGCCAGTGTTGGGAAGCATTCCAATATATCGCTCATTTTAAATTAAATCATTGTATCGTGATCATCGATGATAATAAAAAGCAATTAGATGGAGCCACAAAGGACATCCTTGACCCGTTCGATTTACAGAAAAAAATGGAAGCATTCGGTTTCTATACCTTAAAAGTAAAAGGTTCCGATATACAAGCGATTGATGCTGCAATCAACAAATGTAAAGAAGTAACTGATCAAGCAGTTTGTATTGTACTTGATAGCGTGAAGGGTCAAGGGGTTCCGTATTTTGAAACTTTAGCTGCCAATCATTCCGTGAAATTCAATACGGAACAAGTCAACCAAGCAGCAGATCAAGCAATCCGAACATTAGAAGAAAAAATCGAGAGGATGTGATAAGGGATGTTCCATTTAACTAAATCGACAGCGATCGAAAAAGAATTACGAACTTGTGTCGTGGAAACCATCAATGAATTGATGGAAAAAGATGAGAAAGTCATTGCGTTAGATGCTGATCTAGGTTCTGCAAGTGGTTGGACAGCGATTGGAAAGGAACGCCCTGACCGCTTTATCAATATGGGGATTGCCGAAGCAAATATGGTGGGCGTCGCAGCAGGATTAAGTTTGACGGGGTACACGCCATTTATCCATACTTTTGGTCCATTTGCGACACGCCGGGTATTTGATCAACTGTTTATTTCAGGAGGCTACGGCGGGAATACCATCAATATTTATGGTTCGGACCCAGGATTTGCCGCAGGGCATAACGGGGGAACTCATACGACTTGGGAGGATGTAGCCTTAATGAAAGCCATCCCTCATTCCGTAGTATGTGATGCGGCAGATGACGTACAAATGGCATGGATCATCAAAGAATTTCATCAAATGTCAGGAATCCATTATGTACGAGGAAATCGTAAAGGCGTCACGCCTGTTTATGAGAAAGGTTCAACATTTGTATTAGGCAAAGGAAATGTTTTGCGTAAAGGGACGGATTATCTGCTGATTGCAGCAGGGCAACTCGTTTCTGAAACATTACAAGTCGCTGAACAATTGATGGAAGAAGGAATCAGCTGTGAAGTGATCGATATGTTTACCATCAAACCGATTGATCGAGAGTTGATCCTCAGTGAAGTAATTGGTAAGAAAAAAATCATCACCATTGAGAATCACTCGATCACTGGCGGATTAGGTAGTTCAGTCGCTGAAGTTCTTGCAGAAGAAGGGATTGGCGTTCCGCTGAAACGAATCGGTGTCAATGAACGTTTTGGTCAAGTTGGCACACCAGATTTCTTGCAACAAGAATTTGGATTGGATATTGAGAGTATTAAAAAGCAAATAATGGAATAAGTCAGCGTGTTGAATACAATTATTTGATAGCGAAAAGGAGTAATGAAGGGTAACCCTTTTTTACTCCTTTTTTGAGTTGATGATCTATTAGTAGTACAATGGATTTGGATAGGATAAATATGTTGTCTTATGTTATAAATGTGAGGAAATGAAGCGTGTTGATTAACGAATAAGGAGATGATCTATGAACATCTACAGCTTTTCTAATTAGAACGAAACATGTACATATATTCTTTAGGATTTGTTATTTAGAGGTAAAATGCTTTCTGGCTAGAGCATAAAAAAATTTTATTGACCGATTATGGAAACAAAAAGAGAAACCCGATCAATAAATATTAGATGGAGGAACAGAAATTGTCGAAATCAATAAAAAATATCCTTATAGTAGGAGTAGGTGTGGTTATGTATTTATTTACTGCGTATGTTTATCGCCATGTGAACATGTTTGCAGAGCCTTTGGATCAAATGTATCAATCCGATTCTACCATTATTCAAAGCTTTGCCAATTTGATGATCTTCCTATTATTTACTCCTGCACTGAGAATCATTAGTCTTCTTATCTGCTTGGTTTTGTTAGTTGTTGTCAATAAAAAAAGAAAGAAGGATCATTCTGCTGTTTAAGGAAGTTAGTCCGGCAGTGTGTATTATTTATAACTTAATAGAAGTAATTAGAGAATTGTAGGTGTTTCAAGTAGCCGACGATTCTCTTTTTTATACAGTTGGCAAACAATATATTTTTATGTTTAATAATAAAAATAAAAAAACATGAAAAAAATCATAGTAAATTTACTTTTTATTGTGCATGAAAGAGCAATAAAGCCTATAAAACAAGCGCTTTTTATTATAATTAACGCACTTATTAAATAAAAAATAAATAGTGTTGTATTACCACTCAAAATAAATTTACTAAATAAAAACATGGCATACTGTGTTCAACAAATCGATTTGTATCAAATAAAAAAACAAAAAGGGGAACAAAAAATGAAAGTGTTCACAAAATTATTGGTAGGAGCATTTGTAGCAACAACGTTAGGAGTAGTCGGAGGAAGTCAAACAGTCTCGGCAGATTTGGATCAAAACATACCAGGTTCTAATGTTGCGGACGCCTTTAAAAATAAAGTGGTGAGAATTGAAAGTGCAATGGATTTGGGAAGGACGTTAGATTGGGATCAATCCAATCTTGACCAAGTGATCATGTACAATAATACTGGCTCATGGAATCAAAAATGGAATATGTTTTATGATGCTAGTGCTGATACATATACTATCTCAACTGATCCTCACCAGATCAATGGCCATATCAGATCAGCAGAATTGGCTGTATCTGACAAAGTTTTTGACAGTAAAGGAAATCCAAAGATTGCTACGACTGGATTAAAAGTAAATTGGAAACTTTACAGAGTAGGCGATGCTGTGGGTGCTGGTGTTTATGTTTTAAAAAATGCTGAATCAGGTAAAGTATTAGATCTGGAAAATGGTAGCCCGTACGACACGAAAGGCCTAGTCGCCCGTGAAGGACAAGGTACTGGAACTGCTAGTCAACGATTTGTTCTTAGAGTAGTAGGCAATCTTTGATCCTTAGCTAGCTGTATTTCATTTAAATCGAAGAAAAACGAAAAAAGACAAAAAACAAAAAGGGGAATAAAAAATGAAAGTGTTCACAAAATTAATGGTAGGAGCGTTTGTAGTAACGACATTAGGAGTAGTAGGAAGAAGTCAGACTGTCTCGGCAGGCATAGAAGAAAATATACCAGGATCTAATGTTGCTAACTACTTTAACAACAAAGTTGTAAAGATTCAAAGTGAAATGAATAGAGGAATGGTATTGGATTGGGATCAAAGTAATTTAGACCAAGTGATTATGTATAATAGTGCTAACTCATGGAATCAAAAATGGAATATGTTTTATAATTTTGCTACTGAGACGTACACTCTCTCAACTGATCCTCATCAGTTCAGCGGGTTTATCAAATCAGCATCCTTATCTGTATCTGAAAAATCTTTTGATAGCAAAGGAAATCCAAGAATTGCAACGACAGGTCTAAATTCAAATTGGCGATTGTATAAAGTAGGTGTAGATGATCTTTTAGGTGATGGACTTTTTGTATTACAAAATACTGAAACAGGTAAAGTACTGGATATTGAAAATGGGGCTCCTTCACAAGGTCAGAAAGTAGTTGCTACCGAAGGAGAGGGTCGTGGTACGTCAAGTCAAAGGTTCCGTATTCATATTGTAGGAAATGTTTAACCATATACAATATATTTGATTTGAAAAAATAGTAAAAAAGACATAAAACAGTTTACCTTGTTTTGTGTCTTTTTATTTTGTGTGATACACACATCTATTATTTAATTTGAAAGCAAAGATAAATGGCTATTTCCGGAATGAAGTTGTGGATTCGTTGCTTGCAATGGATGGCTTTCAAACAGCTGATAGCTGTCTTCTTTTCCTTGACAGATCGCCATGATTTGGCGAACACTGTTCATGCCTTCAACTAATACTCCAAAATTTTGTTCACGATTATAATTATAAACAACAGCAGATGGATGTTTCTTTATTCCCATTTCACGGGCCATTTTTTGGTCTGAGAAAAATGCTTCTTTGACAAATTCAGATTGGCGATCTTCTTTGAACATGTTTAGATCTCCAATTTCTGAAAAAATCGATTCAGAAAGCTGTTGAGAATATGGAATTTTTTTACAACTGACTGCTTCTTGTAATCGGCTAAGAAATTGTCTTCCTTTTTTCTTTCCTTGAAAATGCGCAGCTTTGCAATCTAATGCGGCTGAATAAGTAATGGAAAATAGTTTGTTGCGCTCTTCAAGATTAGTTTGAGAAATCCCGTTAGTCTGCATGACATCCCCGATTGTCTGCAAGTTAACTAGTGGAAGAAAACGAAATTGTACTTTGTCTTTCGGCTTCTTTCCATATTCCTCATCAATAAATTGAACGAGCTGTTGCTCTAAATGAAAGCAGTTTTTCCCCAATGGATTAACAAAAAAATAGATTTCGATCATACGAATCTCCCCCAAATTAGATTCTATGCAAATCATGAATAATATTCACAACGTATAACTTACCAGAAAATCCCGAAAAAATGAACTCATGAGCCTTATGAAAATGATAGAGTTCTAATTTTTGGCCTCAAACATTCGTTGGATTTTATTTTTTGAAGGATGATAAGGAATTCCTTGACGTTGAAGGAAGTGCTCAAATGCTACTTTTCCACTGGCAGCATCAGTGACTTCTAATTCTAATTCATAGTCGTGAAGTTGTTCCCCCCAACTTTCGTCAATGGCTAACAAGCCTTCATCAATAGGAAATTCAACACGCTTAGTCGTCAGTTCTCCGATTTTGAACAATTGATTGGAATCGATCGATAGCTCATGAAGTTTTTTTAAAACAGCGCCCGTTCGTGGCAGTGTCTGTTCCTCGATTATTTTAGTGGCTTCTTGGAGCGTATAGGTGTCTGTTGTTTCCAATTTTCCTTCTGTAGTTGGTGTTTTTAATGTGTACTCCGCATAGGTATCTAATAAGCGGATACGTAACCCACAACCACGCTGTTTTAATTGGAAATCAGGCGTATCATAATAAATATTGGTTTGGATATGGAAGGATTCCGTTGTAAGTTGATAGTGCGAAAGCAAACGCGTGTAATCTTCCTTAGTTAGCAATGTTTTAAATTCGATCTCTAACATTTCAGTCATTGGCTTCGCCCCTTTTCTTTTATTTTGCCTAATTTTTTGTTTTTGGTCAACTTCAAAGACAGAAGGTGCAAAAAAACTATGTTTATATGTTAGAATATCTATGAATGTTAACAAAGTAGAGGTATAGATTATGGAACGAGACTGGGAAGAGTTTTTAGCACCTTACGAACAAACAGTATCAGAATTAAAAGTAAAACTAAGAGGAATACGTAAACAATTTAGAGAACAAAATCGCCATGTCCCAATCGAGTTTGTGACGGGGCGGGTCAAACCGATAGAAAGCATCGTTACCAAGTCTCAATTGCGTCATATCCCAATGGCGCGTTTAGAGGAAGAAATGTCAGATATTGCTGGGTTAAGAATCATGTGTCAATTTGTAGAAGATATCCATCAGGTGGTTGAGATCATCCGTAACCGAAAAGATATGAAAGTATTACAGGAACGGGATTATATCACCAATAAAAAAGCGAGTGGGTATCGCTCGTATCATTTAGTGATCGAATATCCAGTCCAATTGATCAGTGGTGAAAAGAAGATCTTAGCAGAAATTCAAATTCGAACGTTAGCGATGAACTTTTGGGCAACGATCGAACATTCGTTGAATTATAAATACCAAGGTGTATTTCCGGAAGAAATGAGTGAACGATTACAACGTGCAGCAGAAGCCGCGTATCAACTCGACGAAGAAATGTCGAATATCCGTGAAGAGATCCAAGAAGCACAACGGTTATTCTCACATGGCAGAGGCAAATCTGAAGATGCCTATTATCGCTCATTGATCAATCAAGAGAATAAACATGAGGAGGCAAAAGATGAAGGTAGCGATCGTTCATAACAAGGAACCAAAAACATTAGCAGTCACCGAACGATTGAAAAATCTTTTGGCTCAAGCAAATATCAAAATCGACGATCAACAACCAGAGTTAGTGATTTCAGTTGGTGGGGATGGGACGCTATTAGCAGCGTTCCATCAATTTAGCCATGCTTTGAACGATGTGCGTTTTTTAGGCGTCCATACTGGCCATCTAGGCTTTTATACGGACTGGCGGGACTATGAATTAGAAGAACTAGTCGATAGCCTGAAGACTAATCGTGAACAAAGTGTCAGCTACCCGTTGCTGGACGTTCGAATCAGCTATTTAGATGATAAGCCTGATCAACATTTTTTTGCTTTGAACGAATCGACAATCAAGCGATCTAACCGAACGATGGTAGCAGATGTGTATATCAAGAACGAACTATTTGAAAGCTTCCGTGGTGATGGTTTGGCATTGTCTACGCCTACCGGATCGACTGCTTATAATAAGAGTGTTGGTGGGGCTGTGATCCATCCAAGTATCAATGCATTTCAATTAGCAGAGATTGCTTCATTGAATAACCGCGTTTTTCGTACGCTAGGTGCGCCAATGGTCATTGCTCAAGATGAATGGGTGGAAATTCGTTTAGAGAATACCGCAGATTATTTGGTGACGATCGATCAATTGGACGTTTCAAAAAATAATATACGAGCCATTTATTATCGGATTGCAGAAGAAAGAATCCACTTTGCTTCTTATCGACATATGCATTTTTGGCACCGTGTGAAAGATGCCTTTATTGGTGAGGTTTAGCAATGGAGTTTACATGGATCTATGAAAAAGAGCAAGCGCAACAAGTAAAATATTTTTTAAAAGAAAAAGGGATCTCCAAAGGGCTACTAGCGAAAATCAAGTTTCAAGGCGGCACGATCATGGTCAATGATCAGGTTGAGAACGTCTTGTTTTCTTTGGCTCAAAATGATAAGGTAACCATTGTGATTCCAGCAGAAGGCGAGCATGAAACGGTTCTTTTAGACGAAACACCGATCGAGATCGTTTATGAAGATGAACATCTCTTAGTCGTCAATAAACCAGCTGGAGTATCCTCGATACCGGCACAATACCATCCTAACGGTACGATGGCGAATCGAGTGAAAGCTTATTATAAACAACAAGGCTATGAAAATCAGGTGATCCACGTAGTGACTAGACTAGATCGAGATACTTCAGGATTGATGCTTTTTGCAAAGCATGGTTTTGCTCATGCAAAATTAGACGTACAGCTTCGCGAAAAGAAGTTCGTCAAAAAGTATCAAGCCTTGGTCAGTGGCGATGTGGCTACGTTAAAAGCGCATGGGCAGATCGATTTACCAATTGCTCGTGATATGACATCATTATTAAAACGTAAAGTTTCTTCTACGGGGAAAAGTGCGCAAACGGAATACTGGTTAGAAAACAGATCAGCAGAGATTGCACTCGTTGATATCCAATTGCATACGGGGCGCACGCATCAGATCAGAGTGCATTTTTCTGCGATCGGGTGTCCTCTTTTAGGCGATGACATGTATGGGGGAAGGATGGATCAAGACATAGTTAGACAGGCTTTGCATTGTTATGACTTACGGTTCTATCATCCGTTTACAGAAAAATTATTAGAATTCAAACAGCCTTTAGCAAAAGATATGGCAACAATAGTGAAACGATTTGAAGATTAAGGTGAGGTGAGATTGGTTTGGACGAAAATCAAGAATTAGAGGAAAGATTTGCCCAGTTAGCTCAAGATCTAAGAGAAAACAATATTCAGGATTTTAGAAATAACTTCTTGGAGATGCATATCTATGAACAGGGGCAATTCTATCAATCCCTTAAGGAAGCAGATCGTCAACAGATTTATACCTATCTTTCGCCAAAGGAATTGGCGGACATGTTCGATGTCATTGAAGAAGACAACGAATATATGAAGGAATATTTAGCAGAAATGCGTCCTAGTTATGCCGCGGAAATGCTCTCAGAGATGTATACCGATAACGCGGTCGATTTGTTGAATACATTAGATAAGAAACAAGTGGCGAAATATCTTAGCTTGATGACAGCAGAAGATGCGAGTGAGATCAAAGACCTCCTGCATTATGAAGATGAAACGGCTGGGGCGATCATGACGACCGAATTTATCTCGATCGTTGCGAACCAAACCGTTCGTTCGGCGATGTATGTCTTGAAAAATGAAGCAGATGTGGCAGAAACCATCTATTACATTTATGTAGTCAATCAAGACAATCAACTTGTTGGGGTTATCTCGTTGCGTGATTTGATCGTCAATGATGATGATGCGATGATTTCTGATTTGATGAGTGAACGGGTATTATCTGTTCACGTAGGCGATGACCAAGAAGATGTGGCACAAACTTTCCGTGACTATGACTTTCTTGCGTTGCCTGTCACGGATTATGATGATCATTTATTAGGGATCGTGACTGTCGATGATATCATCGACGTTATCGATGATGAAGCAGCGAGTGACTATTCTGGATTGGCGGGGGTCAACGTCGAAGAAATCAATGAGAATCCAGTAAAATCAGCTTCTCGCCGCTTACCTTGGTTGATCACTTTATTATTTTTAGGTATGTCAACTGCCTCTTTGATCAGTCATTATGAAGAATTAGTCAGTGAAGCAAGTATTTTAGCTGTCTTTATTTCTTTGATCACAGGAACGGCTGGAAACGCCGGTACACAATCGTTAGCGGTCGCTGTACGTCGCCTAGCGATTTCAGATGAAAAAGATCAGGGCTTTGTTCGGTTGATCGTGGCGGAAGTATTGACGGGTTTAGTGACCGGCGCTGTGACTGGCCTAACGATCTTCTTGATCGTAGGATTTTGGAAGCAGAACTTTATTCTAGGCTTTGTTATCGGTATTGCGATGCTGTTTGCAATCACAGTGGCAAATCTTGCGGGAAGTTTGATCCCAATGCTGATGGATCGTTTAGGCTTTGACCCTGCCGTTGCCAGTGGGCCATTTATTACCACCTTGAGTGACTTGACCAGTGTATTGATCTATTTCAATATCGCTTCGTTGTTTATGGGGTATTTTATGTAAGAAAATAGAGCTAAAATAAGCGAAACGATTCTTATCTTAGAAAAGGATCGTTTCGCCTATTTTTTTGTTTATTCAGATAAAGGAACGATTTTGGTGCCGTGGACTTCGTGGGCATCCAAAGCATCAGCGACTACTTGTGCATTTTCTGAAGTGATACCGCCGCCAGGTAGAATGATGATTCGTCCGTCTGCATGAGCGATCAACTGCTTTAAGTGCGCAAAATTTTCTTCGATCTTTGTACCGGCAACACCGCCATGTGTCAAGATACGATGAACGCCATGTTCAACCAACCAATCGATGGCTTCGTATTGACGTTCTTGAGGAATCGCATCAAACGCCATGTGGAAAGTGATCTGTAAGCCTTCTGCGGAGTCGATCAAGACTTCCAGTGCTTCTTCATCTAACCATCCAGAAGGAGTCAAGCAACCGATCACTACACCGTCAGTGCCTAGTTTTTTGGCTTCAATCAAGTCAGTGTGCATGATTTTCAATTCGATATCATTATAAACAAAATCGCCACCACGTGGTCGAATGATCGTCATGACAGGAACACTTTTTTCATTAGCGTAGCTCAATACTTCTTCAATGACACCAGTACTTGGTGTCGTGCCACCTACTGCTAGGTTGTCACATAATTCAATCCGATTGGCTCCATTTGCGATGGCTAACGGGATCGATGTATAATTCTCCGCACAAAATTCTTTGATCATATTCTTGCTCCTTTATTATGTCTACTTTTGTTGAAATTATACCATAGTTTTTACAGTTGCTAAAGCGCTCTTCAAACGGTAAGATGAAGGGGATAGCATGATAGGCAACATCGGATAACGAATGTTTTTAAAGAAAGTTTTTTATCTTTATATGACTATCTCACTACGTATTTTAAAGGAATGAATAATCACTATGTTAAAGAAAATAGACCAGAGTCGACTATTTTTATCAGAGAATGCCCAAATGTTCCGTTGCCCGTTATGTCAAGAACCCTTTTTATCGACCACGAATGGGCTTATTTGCCAAAAGAATCATCGTTTTGATTTATCTAAAAAGGGAACGTTGTATTTTTTATCTCACGCAATCAAAACCGAATATGATCAAGGCATGTTTGCTCCAAGAAGACGAATGATCCAATCAGGTATGTATCAACCATTGATCGAACAGTTAGCTAAGCATTTACCAAGTGATGCGACTGTTCTAGATGTCGGTTGTGGAGAAGGGAGCTTTTTGGCGGCCATCGATCAATTACAACCACTAAAACAAGCAATTGGCTTTGATATCGCGAAAGAAGGTGTCTATGCAGCCACGGAGCAGCCGATGCAAGCATTTTGGTGTGTCGCGGATTTAACGAATTTGCCTTTTGCGGATCAACAATTTTCGACGATATTGAATATTTTCTCGCCTTCTCACTATCAAGAGTTTCAGCGAGTACTTGCAGATGACGGCATGGTATTAAAAGTCGTTCCACAATCAGGCTATTTAAAAGAATTACGCCAAGCTTTTTATCCAGATCAGCCAGAAAAACATCATTATTCTAACGAACGTGTTGTTGACAAATTCATGGAATCAATGGTGTCAGTGGAACGTCAACGTGTGACGTATGAATTTACGATTCCTGAAGAAAATCGCCGTGATCTCTTGGCAATGTCGCCACTGGAATGGCAAGTAGCAAAAGAAATAAAAGAGGCTCTGATGGAAGAACCCCTTAGAAAAATTACAATTGACGTAGAATTGTTAAAAGGAAATAAGAGAAAACGATTCCAATAAGAATATTATAGAGTTAAGGTTGCAAAAAGCGTTTAATGGTGATATAGTAGCAACAAGTTGTTTTTTCATTGGTTTTTATCAGGTTCCTGTTCTGATAAAAGATAGTGAAAAGAGCTTCACTAACGTAACGACTCGCAGTGACTGACACCGAGTTGATACGTTTTTTTTTATGCAAAAATCAAGATTTAGACTAAAATGGATTTCACATATACATGAGAGGATGGATAGTATGAACCACATTGTTTTATTTGAACCTTTGATTCCAGCAAACACAGGAAATATTGCACGAACATGTGCAGCGACCAACACACCGTTACACTTGATCGAACCACTAGGATTTTCAACAGATGATAAACAGCTGAAACGAGCGGGGCTTGATTATTGGCATGATGTGGATATCACGTATCATGCAGATCTACCAGCATTTATGGCTTACTTAGGCGATAGAAAGTTACATTTGATCTCCAAATTTGCGAATAAAGTATACAGTGATGAAAACTTTGCAGATGGCGAAGAGCATTTCTTTTTGTTTGGGAAAGAAACAACTGGATTACCGGAACCCTTTATGCGCGAGCATGAAGAAAAATGCTTACGTATCCCCATGAATGATACACACGTCCGCTCATTGAATCTATCGAATACAGCAGCAATGATCGTGTATGAAGCGTTGCGTCAACAAGGTTTCCCAAATTTAGAGTTAACACATCATTACGAAAATGATAAGCTAGACTAAAGGTTGTGAAGAGAAGTGATGCTCCTATAAGAAAGCGAAGTTGAGAAAATAGTTTTTCTTGTTGCTCAACCTTCGTTTTGATAGAGTAGGAGCTTCCTTTTTCACACTCTTGATCAAGGGTGTGGATGAAATACGTAGATATTGCTGATCGAAAACAAGACTACATAAAGGATCGCACAGTTTTTTACAATCGATTTTTAGCGATATGCAATTGGCGAAAGCCTCTATTTTTTAGAAACAAGCTTTTCTACACGGTCCAACGGGAAAATCCTATATGATAGTATATATACAAGTACGCAGTGAGGGGTCTAACATCTATGGAACTATACTTTACAAGACATGGTAAAACGGAATGGAATCTTGAAAGACGTTTTCAAGGAAGCCAGGGAGACTCGCCGTTGTTACCTCAAAGTTATGAGGAAATCAAAGCATTCGGCCAAATGGTCAAGTCTGTTCCTTTTGAAGCTATTTATTGCAGTACGGCAAAACGTGCAAGAGATACAGCAAAAGGGATCAATCAAGAATTGGACCATCCGACAGAAATCATTTATACAGATAAATTAAGAGAATTAGGTTTAGGAAAACTGGAAGGACAGTCGATCGAAGAGATGTACAAAAAATTTCCAGAGAACTTACCTAATTTACGAAATCATTTAGATAAATATGATCCAACACCTTTTGAAGGAGAGCCGATCACCGAAGCAATCACGCGGATCGAAGCCGTTGTTGCGGATGCAGTCTGTCAACATCAAGGGCCTATTCTATTTGTAGGGCATGGTGCCTCTTTAACTGCTGCGATCCAGTGGATGACTGGTAAAGAATTAAGTCAGTTACGAGAAATGGGCGGTTTATTCAATAGTAGCTTGACGATTTTAGAAACAAGAGAACCAAACAATCTGTTACCATATGACCTTAAAGTATGGAATCAGGTGGATTTTTTAGGTAATGGACAGCCAGAGCCTTTACTATAAATAAAGGAGGCGGCCTCGATGGAGCCAGAAGAAATGCCTTATTTTGTCGGCACAGTTGCCGCTATCTTTTTTCAAAATCCTAGTAATTTTTATAAAGTATTGCTCATCCAAGTCAGTGAAACAAGTGTTGATTATCGGGAAAAAGAAATTGTCGCAACTGGTAGTTTTGGCGATATCCAAGAGAACGAAGTGTATCGTTTTTATGGTGAGCTAGTTGATCATCCCAAATATGGCAGACAGTTGAAAGTAGAGCGTTACGAACAGGAAAAGCCGACGACAGCCAACGGGATCGTCAACTACCTATCAAGTGACAAGTTTCCCGGTATCGGAAAAAAAACCGCAGAGAAAATCGTGGAACTGCTTGGTGAAGATGCGATTGAAAAAATCATCGAAGATCCTGCGCAATTGCAACAGATTTCAGGTTTAACGAAGCCAAAAAGAGAAATGATTGCTGAAACGATCCGTTTGAATCATGGAATGGATCAAGTGATCATGGGGTTGAACCGTTACGGATTTGGGAGTCAATTAGCCTTTAGTATCTATCAAGCTTACAAAAATGAAGCGTTGGATATCATTCAAGAAAATCCTTACCAATTAGTCGAAGAGATTGAAGGAATCGGCTTTAAACGTGCAGATAACTTAGCTGAACAAATCGGTATTGCTGCTGACTCGCCACGACGCATCAGAGCAGCGATCTTGCACCAGATTTTCCAACAGGCGATCCAAACCGGTGATACCTATGTGCCTGCTGAATCTTTATTGCAGCAGACGATCAAAATCTTGGAATCAAGTCGTCCAATCGAAATCGAACCGGATCAAGTAGCGACTGTCATTATTCAGTTAGTGGAAGAGGGAAAGATCCAACAGGAAGAAACGAATCTATATGAAAATAGTTTGTATTTTTCTGAATGGGGGATTGGCAATTCGATCCAACGCTTGTTGAGTCGAAAAAAGGAAATCAAGTACGAACCAAAAGAAATTAAAAAGAATATTCGACGAATTGAGAAAATGTTTGGTATCCAGTATGGGGATTCACAAGAAGAAGCGATTTCTGAAGCGATTCGCTCACCACTATTTATCTTGACTGGTGGTCCAGGAACTGGAAAAACTACAGTGATCAATGGCATCGTTCATCTGTTTGCAGAGTTAAACGGCTTAGATCTTGATCCGACGAAATATACACAAGAGATTTTTCCGATCCTCTTAGCTGCACCCACAGGACGGGCTGCTAAACGGATGAATGAAACGACTGGCTTACCAGCTAGTACGATCCACCGACTTTTAGGTTTGAATGGTCGTGAGAAAACCCCGTCAATCAGTACGAAGGAATTAGACGGTGGCTTATTGATCGTCGATGAAATGTCGATGGTTGATACATGGTTAGCCAATACACTGTTTAAGGCGATCCCTACGAATATGCAAGTGATCTTAGTAGGGGACAAGGATCAGCTACCATCAGTAGGTCCTGGGCAAGTCTTGCATGATCTATTAGAAATCGATCAAATCCCTAAAATCGAATTGAATCAGATCTATCGTCAAGGCGATGGCTCAAGTATCATTCCTTTGGCTCATGAGATCAAAGAAGGAAGATTGCCAGCAGATTTTACGAAAAATCAAAAGGATCGCTCTTTCTTTGCAAGTGATGCGTATCAAATCGAACCATTGATTTCTAAAATCGTGGAAAAGGCGAAAAACAAAGGATTTACTGCACAAGATATTCAGGTGTTGGCACCGATGTATCGCGGTGCCGCTGGTATCGATGCCTTGAATAAAATGATGCAAAATATTTTCAATCCAGGCGGTGGAAATCGGAAAGAAGTTCACTGGAATGATACAGTTTATCGAATCGGGGATAAAGTACTCCATTTGGTCAATACGCCAGAATTAAATGTGTTCAATGGTGACATGGGGGTAATCACGGGAATTGTTTTAGCAAAAGATTCGGAAGATAAGGTGGACGAACTTGTCATCCAATTTGATGCCAATGAAGTGAGTTATAAACGAAATGAATGGAATAAGATCACCCTGTCTTATTGTTGCTCGATCCATAAATCCCAAGGTAGCGAGTTTAAGATGGTGATTTTGCCTATGGTCCATCAATACCAACGAATGCTCCAACGGAATCTGTTGTATACAGCGGTTACTCGTAGTAAGGAATTATTGATTTTGTTAGGGGAAGAACAAGCATATTTGACATGTGCAAAAAACGAATCCGCAGTTCGATTGACGACACTGAAGAAGCGGATCGAAGACAATGAAATGACTCTTAATCTGCGTACGAAATTAGCCGCCTATGAAGATTCCTTGACAGGTGATGATCCATTTGAAGAAGGAACGTATTCGGCAGCCATTGAACAAGTATCTGCGCCAACAAAACAAATAGAGCACCGGAAAGAGGAAACCGGCCAAGCGCAGGAAGTTTCGCTTTTTGCCATCGAAGAAGAAAAAAATGAAGTGAAAGAAGCTGAAAAGCCAAAATCACCTGATAATTACATTCTCACAACCGAAGCTGTGGAACAGCAATGGATTGATCCAATGATTGGTATGGAGAACATCCGACCATAAACAGGCAACATCAGTTGGAAGTGTGAAGTATCAGCCCAGAAAAGACACCCGAAACGCTAACGTTTCGGGTGTCTTTTCATTGGAAAGGTAGACGCTCCATCTGAAAAACCTCCACAGATCAAGAGGTTGACTCTTCATCCCTCATTACTATTTTTTCACACCACAATAACTGTGTTTTATTTGTTAGTTGTAAATCAAACGATTGTTTTTCTAAATCTTCCCCATCTTCTTGACCATATTGGGGAATAGTAGAAACAATTCTAAGTTTGCTTGCTGTATAGTGATGGAAATACTTCGAGTGCATTTGCTTCTTCTGTAATAATAAAAGAAGCAACCAAGCAATTTTAAATAAATTTACTCGTTCGACAACCACGAAGTCGATCGTTGGTTTGGTTACATCTGCAGTAGGAACAATCGACACGCCTCCACCGAAATAGGGATGATTAGTCGCCGTACACAGAAAGGCCTTTTTAAAATTCACACGTTTCCCACCAATATCTACAAGAATCGGAAAGCCTTTTTGTGAGAAAAGAACATACAGTAAAGAAAAAATGTAAGAAAGCGAGCCTAAATTATACTTATTCAATCGTTTTTTTGCATTGGAATGATTCGTAGCATGAACGATTGCTGCATCTAAACCAATCCCAAAATTATTGAGTGCCAGACCTTCGCGATCGTTTACTTTTTCTTCATAATGCAACACATTTATTTTTTGTGGTTCTTTGGTTGCTAAAATCGTTTCTAAAGCTTTTTCTGGATCTCTACTTAACCCAATACCACGAGCAAAGTCATTGCCTGAACCGGCTGGTATGAAGCCGACAGGAAAAGATACACATAAATGATGAAACGTATTCAGAACCTGATGAAGTGTACCATCTCCTCCAATGACGATGAGAAGTGGGTACCATCCGATAGTATCAGCATCGATATCCTCTTCCCATTCAATGAGGGTATCTTCGGCTAAATGTTCCGCTATAAGGGCATCGTGCCCTTTGTATTCACTATAGTGAACCGTATAGGAAAGTTTCTTTTTATCCAAAATTGGTAAAATCTTATCCGCTGTTTTCTTTCCGTTTCCGCTACCAGCAGCTTGGTTGATTAATAGGTGATAATGAAAATTCATTTTTTCCTCCTGGAATGCACCAAAGTATCGAATACTTGAGTTGAGAAAACAAGTCTTGTCGGGCTCCTTCATGAGTTCTCATTGGCATACGATAGCAAGGCGACATAGTCAAAAGGAGAGCAAGCAGTGTCAGATTTAATCAACAGCTGTGAATACTTGTGGTTTTAGTCATGTAAATAGATTAACGATGCTTCACTAAATCGTCTCACCATAAGTAAGCCGTGATTGTTTAATAGAATCAACCAGTGAAGGGTCAACAAAGCATCTCATCATTATTGTCAAAAGAATTACAATCTTGGTTATTATAGCAGAGGTTTGGGGAAATGAAAAAGAAGTTAAGTTAGAAAATACAATAAAGAACAAACGAAAAAACGTAGGTAAAAGATAGAAACAAAGAATTGTCAGGGAAGTATTAGTCAACATTGACACTCATTTTTTTGATAAGAAGAGTGCGATTCCTTTATCTATCAAGCCTCAATCTCTCAACGATGCTGTTCAATAAGGTCTTGCGATAACTAATCGAGGTGTCTTGCTTATTTTTACTTCTTTTATTTTTTATAACAATCTTTTCAGGTGAAGGTAAAAATGCTGAAATGCTGGGGTGGAGGGAAGGTTGTAATCTATAATTGTTATGTTATAATACGCCTTGCGGTTCGTCGACCATCCCGCATTAACAAAACTAGGAGAAATGAGGAATAGAATATGGAGAGAACAAAGAGTAGGCAACGACTGATGGTAGTTGTTGTCAATGGGCTGATCATGGCCTTGTATCTAGCGTTAACGATTTTGGTAGCACCTGTATCTTCAGGACCAATCCAATTTCGTATTTCAGAAAGTTTGAATCATTTAGTTGTATTCAATCGAAAATTATTATGGGGTGTCTTAGGTGGCGTGATCGTTTATAATGCCATTTATGGTTTTGGTGTCATGGATGTGATTTTTGGTGGTGGTCAAACACTACTCGCATTAGGACTAACTGCACTTATCCAAAATAAAGTGAAAAATGTCAAAGTGCGCTTAGCATTAAATACAGCGTTCTTTACAATTAGTATGTTTATGATTGCTTATATGTTAGTACCAACTGGCGGACAAGCGTTTTGGACAACCTATGGTACACTTGCGTTAAGTGAATTTATCGTGATGGCTGTTTCTGCGCCATTGATGTATTATCTAGACCAAGCAGTGAAATTCAACGATCGTGTATGATTGTTTTTAATAGAGTAAAAAGCCAGGAATTCCAAAAGTCTTAAATGATTTTGGGATTCCTGGCTTTTTTAAATATGATTTTTTCTAAATGATTAGTAAATATCAACCACTAAACAGGTTTTTATTTATTAGCATCTTGTAAATTTTCAATTTCGATCACTTTGTAATTTTTCTTTTCTAAGTGATTAACGATTGAATCACAGACACTTTTTTCTGTATGGGCTGGTAGAGTGATCAAGGTACGACGGATGTATTCATCTTTTTCGATGTCCAAAGTGATACAACTAGCAATGCTACTATATTTTGCGATGATCTTTGAAATCGCCGCTAAGTCACCTTGTTTACCTGTCGAAGCAATCGTCAAGACGTAGCTTCCTTGTTCTACGCTCCAAGACTGAGACAACATACCAAGTAAGGTACTGTGTGTCAAAATCCCATAGAAATGGTTTTGGCTATCAAGTACAGCAATGTATGGAAGCTCTTTGATCGTAAAGAATACTTTAAAGAAAGAAGTATCTAAATAAATGAATTTTGTTGCGTTTTTCAATAGATGAGTGACTGGTAAAGTCATATCGCCGCCATTTGCTTTGTGACGATAGATGTGCATTTTATAAATATTCCCACGGAAAATATTCCCGGAAGTATCAAGAATCGGTACACAACGGTAACCGGATGTTTCTAAAATTTCTAGTGCTTCTTCCAAGTTGCTTGTCTCAGAGACGGTAGTCAAATCTTTTTTCTTGTAAACAAGAGTTTTTAATAGCATAGTCATACCTCCAGATTATTCATTTTTAAAATCCTTTAAGTAATCATATCATAACTAAAATAAAAACAGTAGAGCGTACGATCACTAATTGACATAAAATAATTTACATGATAATGTAGTATGGTATAAATTTGGTTTTCAGTGAGGAGGGGAAACGGATGGCAAAGAAAAAAGCGGCATTAGCATGTTCCGTTTGTGGTTCTCGAAACTATACTAAGTCGATTAGTGAAGGAAAAAGCGGCGAGCGTTTGGAAATCAACAAATTTTGTAAATATTGTAATCAATACACATTACATAAAGAGACAAAATAACAAGGAGGAGGCGTACGATGAAATTTCTTAAAAGTGTAAAAGATGAAATGAAACAAGTGACTTGGTCAAGTAAAAAACAATTACGTAAAGATACACTAGTCGTTATCGAAACATCGATCATCTTCGGACTAATGTTTTTCGTGATGGATACAGCGATTCAAAGTCTGTTTGCATGGATCTTGAAATAATTCAATAAGTTTATCTAAATAAAAGGCGAGCTATCCATGATTATCAATCAATTGGAAGCTCTATTTTTTTATATGTCACTTAGTTATTAAAATAAAAGGTGTGGCAATAGAAAGAATTTATTGTGAATAATTTAACAAAGAACTAATCCATTAATTGATAAGTAAGGAGGGAACGATGGAAGTTCATGAATTATTAAAAAAAATGCGTGTGGATAGAGGCCTCTCTCAAAAAAAATTAGCCCATGGAATTGTTTCGCGGGAAACGTTAGCTAAATATGAGAATGGGAAAAATCATTTACCATTATTAGTCTTTTTAGAATTATTAGAACGATTGAATATGACGATCGATGAATTCATGTTTTATCTTGATGGAGATAAAGTATCTCAAAAAAATTTGAGTTTGAAGAAAATGTTCCGGAATCTAGAAAAAAATAGTGGTGCAATCAATTATCAATTAAAAAAACTAGCCCAAGAAGTAGAATACTCAGATGATTTAGTCGTCATAAGAAATTATCTTGCTGTCAAAACTTATAAGTGGTATGAGGAAATCGATGGTGTAAAAAAATTAAATAAAAAAGATACTAACTATCTGAAAAGATTATCTGATTATTTAGAGAAAATCGATGAGTGGGGAAGATTTGAAATGACGACCTTTGCTACTCTCCTCTATTTATTTGAAACAAGTTACATCAAACAGCGATTAAAAGAAGTAGAAAAAAATGTGATGAAAAATGGAGAATTTGAGATCTTCCATTCCATATTATCAGGTATTTATAATAATGTGTTTTTACTGATGATTGAAAGAGAAGAGCTAAAATTAGCTAAGTATTATTTGGAAAAACTATTTGAGACTCGACGTAGAATTATTTTTCAGCGAGAAACTGAAATATATCATCGGTTTTATCAACTTTTACTTGCGCACATCGAAGGAGAGGCTGTCAGTAAAAAAATAAAGGATTATATTATGGGATTAGAATTGATTGGAGCGAGCAAGTTGAAGAATGAACTTTTAGCTGATTTACATAGATTTGAAACACAATACGAGATCGAACATATTTTTAATATATTAGATAAAAATTTTTAGAAGTAAACATAAACCGAAAAGTTTGCTATCTTTTCGGTTTTTTTTGGTTTATCTAGAAAGTGTTTGAACGGATCGGACTATCTGGAAATGTAGATATGTACTGATTTGAATCATACAACATGACTCTTATTTTGAATGGTTTTTAAAAGTATTCTTTAGTATTTTTACTTCTTTTTCCAAAGACGAGACTTTTAAACTTAAAAAGAAAACAGTGATACAGCAAAGAATCAATGCGAAAGAATCTAACCAACCAAAAATCGATGCAATGAGTTGTCTTATTGTTTCCATCGGGATACCTCCTCTCGTAAATTTCTATAAAGCTCAATAAGATTCCTTACGACTATAATTGTACGTTGTAGGAATAAATAATATTGACTTGAGTATGTATTTTCCTATGCCTTTTTGTCTAATAACAAAAATTTTTGATTCATCTTTATAAAATAAGCTTTTTAAGAAATTATTTTCAAAAAAAAAAACAGTAGATAATACAATTTCTGCACCAAAATAAGAATAAATAACGCTTTTTAAATTACTAGGGAACAAAAAATAAGTCACTAGTAAAAACCATCAAACGGTGCTATAATCAAAGAGAGGAAAAGCTTCGGGGAACTGAGGTTTTTTTATTTTACAAATGAAATGAGGAGCCTTCAATGGAATCTTTTGAAAAAAATTGGTATGTATTACATACATACTCTGGATACGAAAACAAAGTAAAAGCAAATATCGAGTCACGTGCGCAAAGTATGAAAATGGCTGATTTTATTTTCCGTGTCGTTGTTCCTGAAGAAACAGAAACTGAAGTGAAAAATGGGAAAGAAAAAGAAATCGTTCATAAAACATTCCCTGGATATGTCTTAGTAGAAATGATCATGTCAGATGCTTCATGGTATGTTGTCCGTAATACACCGGGCGTTACTGGTTTTGTTGGTTCTCACGGAGCAGGAAGTAAGCCTGCACCTTTATTACCAGAAGAAGTAAATCATATCTTACGTTCAATCGGTATGAGTTTACGTCAAAACGAACTGAAAGTAGAAGTTGGCGAAGTTGTTAAGATCATCGAAGGAGCTTTTGCTGGATTAGAAGGTCAAGTGACAGAAGTCGATGAAGAAAAAGAAAAACTAAAAGTAAACATTGACATGTTCGGTCGTGAAACAAGTACAGAGCTTGATTTTGATCAAGTAGACAAGATCGACTAAACAGTGATCAGAATAATGGAGGAGTTGGGATGCTTAGTCATCTCAGCTCTTTTTTGTCTTGAATGAAAGGAGTGAGAAAGGTGATAAAACAAAATAAAGTAACTTTTAATCGGGTGCTAAGTCGCATGGTGTTGCTGGTACTGCTAATCCTCTCTGGTTGTCAAACGCAAGAAAACAAGAGCCAAAAAGAAACTGCCTCCACAGAAACAACGAGGACAAGCCAAGTGAAATCTGTAGAAAAGGGGACTGTGCCTACCTTATTTGTTCACGGATATAAAGGAACAGTGAATTCATTCAAAGGAATGATCGATCGATTAGAAGGAGAAAGCAAAGGGCAACAAGAATTGACATTGACTGTAGATACCAATGGAAACGTTCAAGCGCAAGGGGAATTATCAAAAGAAGCAACCAATCCAATGATCCAAGTGCTTTTCGAAGACAATGAAAATAATGAGTGGAATCAAGCAGAATGGATTCGTGCATGTCTGGTTTATTTGCAGACAACTGATCAAATCAACAAAGTGAACATTGTCGGACATTCAATGGGTGGGGTCAGTGGCCTCCGTTATCTAGTCACGTATGGCCAAGAAACAACTTTACCGCAAGTTGAAAAGTTTGTAGCGTTAGGCGCACCTTTCAATGATTTTGTGGATGATAGCGGTCAGAATTTAGCTGATTTACTCGAAAATGGTCCGACAGTAGTGTCTTCAAGGTATCAAGATTATCAAACAATGATAGGTAATCTCCCTACCGACACACAATTTTTATTAGTTGCAGGGCAGTTGAGTGAAGTAGAGCTAAGTGATGGAACTGTTCCGCTGAATAGTGCATTAGCAGTTTATGCCTTATTGAAACAGCATGGTAACCCTGTAATGGAAAAGGTCGAAGAAGGGGAAGGTGCTTCACATAGTATGCTTCATGAAAATGAAGAAGTGGATCGAGAAGTTAGTCGATTTCTTTGGGATATTGATTGAAGAAGAAAAAGCTGCATTCAGATGATCCACTAATAATATCAGATTTTTTTTAAATCCAATAGGGTGCATGCTATATAAATTTATTTCTTCATTTTATTTGAAGTAGCGTTTGATTTTCAAGTTCGTAGATATGATCTGCAAAGTCTTCCATCCTATCGTTATGACTAGAAAAAATTAGAATTCTTTGAGCATTTTCACTAAGGTAATTGTCTAACAAATTCAAAACATTTTCTCGACTGTTTTTATCAAGAGCATCAAAAGGTTCGTCTAGAATTAAATAGGTAGGTTCATCCATAAGCGCTTGAATGATTCTTAATTTTTGTTTCATACCAAGTGAATAATGTTTATACTTTTTATTCAGATCTTTTTCTAGATTCAATTGACTTGCTAAAAAACGAATTTTTTTTTCATTAGCTATTTTGCGGATATTTGCTAAATACAACAAATTTTCTGCACCAGTCCAACTTTTAATAAAATCAGGTGCGTTAATGAAAACTCCAGCATCAGGTATAAAATCTTGATCTACGCCTATTATTTTTCCAGCAACTTTGACCATCCCGTTTGTTGGGGTAGAGTATCCTACAATGAGCTTCATAAGTACACTTTTTCCTGAACCATTTATTCCTTTAATAAAAGATTTTTTTCCTTCATTGAAGATAACATTCACATCTTGAAATAAATTTTTTTGCTTATATTGTTTTCCCAGATTAATTAATTCAATCAATAAAATTCATCTCTTTTCTTAAATCTAAGATTCAAAACCGTCATAGAAATACCTAGTATCGTTAAATCACAAAGCAAGTACAATAAATTTTCTATTATACTATCTGAGATACGAATCAATCCAAAATTTAAAAGTAGATCTACTATCAAAACTGATAATAATAAAAAAGTTGACACTGGAAGAATAACTATATTATTTGATTTTAGCTTAAAGTAATCATAGTAAATTAGGAATATAAATAGTATGGTGAAATATTTAAAAAATAGGATAGTAAAAGTTATAATATTGACGTCTGAAGCTAGGCCATATATATCCCCAAAAAAATAAAGTACTAAAAAAGCTTATAAATTGAATTGTGCTATTTAATAAAAGTACAGAAAAAATGTGTTTTATCCTTAGTAAAAAAAATTCTGATTTTTTATTTCTATATAAAATCATGGAATACATCGAAGCTGAAGATGTTAAATTATCTATAGTGAACAGCAAGGTAAATATATTCACTAAAAGATAAAAAACAATGAGTTTAGGATTTACTAATTCGATCAAGAACTTCTGATAGACAGACGAATTAAAAGTAATAATGCTGAATACTTCCTGTAAAGTGATATTGTTAGAAAAAATATAGATAACATAAATCACTTCTAATGAATAGACAATTGTGTAACATACTATTTTTTTTGTCATAGATCGATCTTCCGAGCTTTGATATGAAAAACAAGATGTCCAAGTCCCCAAAAAAGTAAATTTGAGAATAGAAAACCAAATATTCCAAAATGACTAAAATAGGTAGGTTCAGTTCCGTATCCTTGAAATTCGCTGAAACTTGTTATGTACGAAATAAAAGGGTTAAAGAAGGGTGATAAATTTATATTTACAAACGCATAAAAATAAAAACTATATATCATAATAATAGTAATGTACGGTGCCCAAATATTTTTGAAGGAAAAGGACGTTACTAACATGAGATACCCTGATAAGGATAATAATAAGATCAACGCAAGAGAATAGATTGAAATTATTTTGAAGTCCGCATTGCCAATTTTAATGTAACTTAATGTTGTAAATGTGATGGAAAGTATCGCTGTGTAAATGACATTCCGATTAAATAATATAGCCAATTTATACCGGAAAAAACGAAAAATACTCTCGCATTTCACTACTTCCATTTGAATAAAACTATGTTTTTCAAATAAATAAAAAAAGGATATCGTAAGTATTACTGACATTGATAGGAAATTAGAAAAAATCCATCCTGTAGTGATAATGGTTTTAGGCATAAAACTGACAAATAAAATTATTATTAAAGAAGAAATAGTCGGATAAATCAAAAACTTATAATTCAACATTCTGACTCCTTCCGTAAATCAATACTATACCAATAAATAATGGGATAGAGTTTGCAAGTAACAGAAGATATGTGTTAAATGTATAATAATCACCAGACGCCATAATCACTGTAGGATTAAAATACAACGAAATATCTTCAGAAAAAGCTGTCATCCCTGTACCGATAGCCGACATGCTATAGTAATATAAAGGTGCGGCTAATAAATATATTTTCGCTTCGGAAACGATCAATGAGATAGAAGTACCGAAGATAGTATATATAAATGGTATCCAGAAAAAACGAACAACTCCTTCTAGAAAAGACTGCAAAAACCTATGATTGACATAAAAATTGGATCCGAAAATATCTTCAAACATTGGACGTGTCACAGTATCGTTAATAGAATCATGTAATGGAATAAAGCAAAATAAGTAATAGATAAAGAAGCCAAAAAATGTTGCCAATGCTATTTTTGTAGCCGTTGATAATATTTTCTTATAAACAAAATTTCTAAAATTTAAAACATGATAAATTTCAAATTTATAAATGGTTTGCCATTTTTGAGCAAATATTGCCGTTCCAATAGAAGCTACTAAAGGGATGAACATTTGAAATAAATTCGTTCCAAAAATCAGGCTATAATCAAAAGACCAAACAGACTCTGTTAAACTTCTCCAAAAGAAATCAAAAACATTATTAAAGGTTTGACCTTGATTCATTTCTTGTCTAAATCCTAAGTTTGTTACATAAAGAAAGGCATTTGAAATATATTCATTTAAAATAGAGAATACCATTATGAAAAATATGACTAAACTAAGTGAAATGTGGTATTTATTTAATCTCCAAAAATTATTCAAACATACATCTCCTTTTTTCAATCGGTATGTGACAAGAAGACGGTGTAAAAGTGTTCAGCCTCTATAAATAGGACGTAATCTCCAAAAATTTCTCTTTGAATGTTTGAGATTACGCCTTATTTAAAGAAGGCATCTCCTTTCTCGCTATTTATTTGATCTTAAGAGAAAAAATAGCGAAGTTATTTTGGCACGGATTCTTGACCATCATCTTTAAGGGGTCCATGTTCCTGAAATGTAAGTTGTAGGGTCAATGATGTTTTCTCTTTGTGAAGCTAAATGGACAGTTGAACCTGCTGAACCATTCCCAGGAAATGCAGAATTTGTAAGATAATTAAATAATCCTTGTCCTTTTCTTGACCCATTCTGATAAAGAGCAAACCATTGTTTGTGACTTTTTTGGTTGGAACTATTCCAATTAACGTATGTAGTAGCACTTGATGAAGTTTTGGTTACATTTGCAGATACTGCTGTATACGTATATGCAGTTGTTCCTCCAAAAGATTCAGCTTCAACTCGTTTTGTAAAATTTAAAAGCAAAATTCCTAAAATACTTGTCATTGTGACTAGTAATAGTTAGTTTTTCTTTGATAGAATCATGTGCTTGACCTCCAGTTAATTTTAGGATATATCCAAAAAAAATATATCATATCAATATAAAAATGCAAACCTTTCCATTGTGTTTTTTTGTTTTTTTTAATCTTTTTAACATGTATTTGTTATTGATATATTAGTTTTAGAGAAACGCTATTGGTAAATCTAATTGTTGTTTTATAAATGGATTTAACGTTCTGGAATAATGAATACCTCAAATGATTAACGACATGTAGATGCCTCGCGAGGTCGGGACAGAAGTGGATCGAGAAGTTAGTCAGTTTTTATGGAAGAGTTGAGTCTAATAAAAAGAGTAATTAACGAACGTTTTTGGATGAATGTTCGGTAATTGCTCTTTTTTGTTTTCCAGAAAACTGATTTTCTCTTTCAACTGAGATGTATTACTCAACACTTTTGATAATTAACTCGCATTAATTACGAATAATCGTTTGGAAAATAAACATAGATAACTAAAATAAATACAATTTTTTTGTATAAAACGGATAAACGCAGGTTTTTTACAATGCTTTTCATATAACTCATGTTTTTTTCTGAATATATTACAAAGTTTTCTTGAAAATGTTCGTATTTTTTCTTATAATGAGACAGAACACGAATGAGGGGGAGAACAATGAGGAAGAATGTTCCGTATTTGATCATTGCGCCGGGAACGATCTTATTACTATTTTTTATGATTTTGCCATTGGTCAATATTATATGGCCAACTATTTTTACTGAAACAGGTGCTAGTCTAAGTGCTTACACCAGTTTTTTGACAGATGATTTCAATTTGAAGATTTTTCTTCGAACAATTCGCGTTTCTGTCATTGTGACATTGATTTCTGCCGTTTTAGGTATTCCAACAGCTTATTTTATTGCAGGTGTGGGTAAAAAGTGGAAAAGTTTATTGATGGCAATGACGATGTTTCCATTATTGACCAATTCAGTCATCCGTAGTTTTGCCTGGATCAACATTTTAGGAAGGACAGGAGTGATCAATAATTTCTTGATTCGTATAGGACTGATCGAACAACCCATCGCCTTACTATATACGGAGTTTGCAATTATTATTGGGTCTGTCTATTTGTTCTTACCTACCATGGTCATGACACTTGTCGGCGTGATGGAAAATATTGAGAAAGAAACACTGGAAGCTGCCGAAACGTTAGGTGCGAGTCCGTTTAAAACGTTCTATAAAATCGTCATGCCACTTTGTATACCTGGAGTGATCGTTGGCAGTATTTTAGTCTTTACAGGCACGTTGACGGCTTATACGACACCACAACTTTTAGGTGGGAACCAAAATATGATGATGGCGACTTTCTTATACCAAAAAGCATCGACTTTAGGTGATTGGACTTCAGCAAGTGTCATTGCATTGATCATGATCGTCACGACTCTGATCGTGAATAAAGGATTGAATATGATTGCTGCACGTTTAGATCGGAGGGAAATGAATCATGCGTAAGCAAAAAGGGATGACGATCATCGCAGTATTAGTTTTTGCGTTTTTGTTTTTACCATTAGTGATTATTGTTGTAACGTCTTTTGGACAATCATCGACGATACAATTTCCGATTGATGGATTCTCATTAGAATGGTACAAGAAAGCACTAAGTTCTGAAACATTTATGAATAGCTTTAAATTGAGTTTAAGTATTGGCGTAGGGGCTACTCTGTTAGCTTTATTAGTAGGCGTGCCGACTTCTTACGCACTTTCTCGTTACCACATGAAGAGTAAACAGCTTTTTAAAAATTTCTTTTTGTCACCAACGATGATTCCGGGTATCGTTGTCGGCTATTCCTTGTTCCAATACATTGTGATCAAGTTTAACTTGCCGGTGATCCAAGCTTTATTGATTGGTCATTTTTTGATCAGCCTACCGTATATCATTCGCGTCGTAGGTTCAAGCATGGAGCAATTAGATTTTTCGATCGAAGAAGTTGCTTGGACATTGGGTTGTACCAAAACCCGTGCTTTTATGCAAGTCGTCTTACCAAATGTTTCTTCTGGGATATTTGCGGCGTTTATGCTGGCTTTTGTCAACTCATTCAATAATGTACCAGTTTCTATGTTTTTATCTGGACCAGGAGTAACAATGTTGCCCACTTCATTGTTGAGCTACATTGAATATACGTATGATCCGACTGTGTCGGCGATTTCAGTAATGATCATGGTATTAACCGTTTTCTTGATGTTTATTATTGAGAAAACGTTAGGATTGGCTTCAATCGCTTAACTGTTGAGTGAAGAAATCGAACGTACTTGAGAATGACTGGAAACTATGAGGGGGAGAACTGTGAGTTTTGTAAATTTGAACAATATCCGTGTGAGTTATGACGGAAAACAAAATATATTAGAAGATTTGTCTATTTCAATGGAAAAAGGAGAGCTAGTTTCTTTATTAGGCCCTAGTGGTTGCGGTAAAACAACGACGCTACGTGTGATTGCTGGATTGATTTCGCCGAATGAGGGCTCTTTTGTTCTGGAAGATCAAGAATTAGTGAAAGTTCCTGTGCATAAACGTAATTTTGGTATGGTATTCCAGAGCTATGCGTTGTTTCCTCATCTAACGATTGCTGAGAATGTCGCTTTCGGTTTGAAATTGCGTAAAGAAAATAAAGCGGATATCGCCAAGAAAGTAGCTGATATGTTAGCAATCTGTGGCTTGGAACAGTTGGGTGATCGTTACCCGAAACAACTGTCAGGTGGGCAACGTCAACGAGTGGCTTTGGCTCGAGCATTGGTTATTGAACCTAAGTTACTATTGCTAGACGAACCATTAAGTAATTTAGATGCGAAACTACGTGTCCAAATGCGGATCGAGATCAAACGTATCCAACAACAACTTGGTATTACAACAGTTTTTGTGACCCACGATCAAGAAGAATGCTTTTCGATCTCGGATAAAGTCGCGGTCATGAATAATGGCGTTATCGAGCAATATGATACACCGGAAACAATCTATCGACATCCAAAAACTCGTTTTGTTGCACATTTTATCGGTTTTGAAAATTTCTTTCCAGTTGAACAAATCGAAGGCATCCGCTATCAAGCTGCAGGGAATGTCATTGAGACACCTTATGAGCAACCGATAGCAGAGCGATTAGTAGCGACGATCCGTCCCGAAGATATTGAGATTGCCTCTGATGCGACACATAATCTTGTAAAAGGTGAAGTGAAAGTCAGAACATTTTTAGGGAAAAGTTACCAGTATGAAGTGACAACGGCTTTAGGAAAGTTCTTAGTAAACGGTACGGATAAACAAATTTACCAAGCAGGAGATCAAATCAACCTGCATTTCCCAAAAGATAAAATCGTTCTTTTGGAAGATAAATAAGTAGAGAAAAGGGGAAAAATCAGTGAAAAAAGGCTTTCTAGTAAGTTCAGTAGTTTTAGCAAGTATGTTTGTATTGACAGCTTGCGGTGGAGGATCTGAAACTAATTCTTCCGAAGCGAAAGAGTCAAAAGATCTAGTTGTATCAACATTTGGTTTAAGCGAAGATATCGTGAAAAGCGATGTGATGGATCCTTTTGAAAAAGAATTCGATGCGAAGATCACAATGGATCTAGGAAACAGTGGCGATCGCTTCAACAAATTAATCAGTAATCCTAGAGGAATCGACGTGATTGAGTTAGCGCAAGCGAACTCAGCGGATGGCGCTTCTCAAGAATTATTTGAAAAACTAGATGAATCAAAAATCCCGAATTTAGCGGACTTAACTGAAGGAGCGAAGGAAGTCTTTGATAGTGGTGCAGGTGTTCCAATTGCCGTAAACAGTGTAGGTATCGTTTATGACAGAGAAAAAGTTGGAAAAGAAATCACTAGCTGGTCAGATCTTTGGGATTCAGCATTAGAAGGAAAAATCTCGATCCCGGAAATTACAACGACTGCCGGACCATTGATGATGTATATTGCAAGTGATCATGCGGGTGTAGCGATTGAAGATGACAATGGCGAGGCAGCATTTGAAGCCTTAGAAGAATTGAAACCAAATATCGTTAAGACCTATGCAAGATCTTCTGACTTAGCAAACATGTTCCAAGCAGGAGAAATCGAAGCAGCGATCGTGATGGATTTTGCTTATGATATCGTCAAAGGGGATTCTGACACGATCGAATACGTGGTCCCTGAGAGTGGCACATATGCGAACTACAATACGATCAATATTCCAAAAGAAGCAGCGAATAAAGAATTGGCTTACTCATTCATCAACTATAGAATTAGCGAAGAATCACAAAAAACAAAGGCACTTTCATTAAATGAAGCACCGACGAATGATAAAGTGGAGTTGAGTGAAGAAGAAGCTGGTAATATGACGTATGGGGCAGTTGCTGATCGCGCAAAAAACATTGACTTTGATTTCGTGAATAGTCAAATGACTGACTGGATCGATCGTTGGAATCGTTTGATCAACCAATAAACATTTTCCTATCAACGGAAATCATTGAAAAAATAAACATTGGGGTGGTTGTGTCGGAAACGCACAGCCCCCTATTCGTGTCTAAGGACAATAAAAGTGAGGGAAAAATGTGAAGATTGACTTATTGATTAGAGATGCTCAAGTGTATAACACAGCCAAACAATGTTTTGAGAAGAAACATGTCACAGTCAGCGGTGAAAAATTTTATTACATCACAACAAAGGATCTGAGTCACTTGGAGATCCTTCAAGAAATTGATGGCCGAGGGAAATACATGATTCCTGGCTTGATTGACAGCCACATGCACATTGAGAGTTCAATGACTACGCCAAGTATTTTTTCAAAGGCCGTTTTACCATTTGGTGTGACTACAGTGATTGCGGATGCGCATGAGATGGCAAATGTTTTTGGGCTTGAAGGGTTGACTGAATTTATGGATGCAGAAACGGAATTAGATATTTTCCATGCTATCCCATCGTCCGTTCCTTCCACTACACCTGAACTAGAAACTACCGGTGGCATCATTGGGTTAGCTGAAACAGAAAAGTTGTTAGACAATCCAAAAGTGATTTGTTTAGGCGAAGCCATGAATTTTCACGGCATTGCCCATGAACCAACTTCGCTGATTCGCCAAATTATTGACCTATGTAAAGAAAAACGTCCGACGATGCCGTTAGAAGGACATTGTCCTAAAATTTACGAAGAAGAATTGGCAGCATTTATGTATAGCGGGATTTCTTCTGATCATACGCATCAGTTTCCAGAATCCTTAGCAGAAAAAATTGAGAACGGCATGTTTATCCAATTTCAAAACAAGTCGATCACACCGGAAAATATGGCGGTGATCACAGAAAATGAATATTATGACTATGCTTGTCTGATCACTGATGATGTGATGGCAGACGATTTACTCACTGGTCACTTAAATGAAAATTTGAGAAAGGCAGTAGAGGCGGGGTTACCGGTCGAACAAGCGATCTATATGACGACTTATACGCCTGCACGTAGAATGGGTTTGAATGATCGTGGATTGATTGGACCTGGACGAATGGCTGATTTTATTTTGTTAGATGATTTATCTACATTCGCTATTTCTGCGGTCTTTAAATCGGGCAAAGAAGTCTACAAGCAAGGTGAGGCGATCACTTATCCAGAAAAAATCGAACAATTTCCTGCTTCATACAGTCAAACGGTCCATTGTAAAAAGCTTTCTTTAGATGATCTAAGGTTGCCAGTCAAAACGGATTTGGCAAGTGTTCGTTGTAATGTTATTCGTAAACATGAGGTTGGTACGTTTACAGAACGGATCACGAAGGAAATTCGGGTGAAAGATGGATACCTCGATTGGGAAAATTCAGATTGCGCCTTATTGCTCGTGATGGAACGTTATGGAAAGAATGGCAATGTGGCGTATGCTTTGATGGAAGAACCCATTTCAAAACCAGGAAGTATTGCGACGACTTGGGCGCATGATCATCATAACGTGATGGTGATGGGGAATAACTGCCAAGACATTCTGCTGGCTCAGCAAAAATTGTTGGAATTACAAGGTGGCTATGTGGTAGTTAACGAGGGCAAATTAACAGCAACTTGCCCGCTACCGATTGGCGGGATCGTTTCACAAGCGCCAATTGAAGAGTTAGGCCAAGATTTAAAAACTGTGCGTAGAGAAATGCAAAATTTAGGCTATAAAAACATGAATGAGATCATGTCGTTTTCTACTTTGTCACTACCAGTTTCACCTGCAATCAAAATGACAGATAAAGGAATGATGAATACGAAAACACAGGAATTTTATCCGTTGGTTTTTCCAAGTGATGGTGTTTTGTTATGAGTACATTGATAAAAAATGTCCACGTTCTAACGATGGATGATCAACTGACTGAATACAAAAACGGGTATGTACGGATTGAAGAAAATCGCATCATTGAGATAGGAGAATGGCGGAAAGGGATAGCGTCTGCGGAGGAAGTCATCGATGGAGCAGGGGGTATCTTGTTGCCGGGTTTTGTGAATACACATACCCATGCTGGGATGATTCCTTTTCGATCTTTAGGAGACGATGTACCAGATCGATTACGTCGGTTCTTATTTCCATTAGAAGCGTTCATGACCCCAGAGCTAGTGGCAGCTAGTACAGCCTATGCAATCAGTGAGATGTTGCTTAGTGGTGTGACAGGTTTTTGTGACATGTATTATTTTGAAGATCAAGTTGCGCAAGTATGTGATCAGTTTAAGATTCGTGCGATTCTTGGTGAAACGATCATTGATATGCCTGTGTGTGATAATGTAGAGCCTTCTGGTGGTTTGACTTATTGTGAGACATTCTTGCCAAAGTGGAAAGATCATCCATTGATTACGCCTGCGTTGGCTCCTCATGCGCCGAATACCAATACCTATGAAGGGTTGAAGCGGACAGTCGAATTGAGTGAACGATACGATGTGCCGATCACCTTGCATGTGGCAGAAATGGACTATGAAATGCAGAAATTAGCGAAGCAGTATCAACAAACCCCATTCGAGTTGTTGAAAGACTTAGGTTTTATGAACAGACCGTTGATCATGGCCCATTGTATCCATATGACAGAAGCAGATATTGCTTTAGTCGCTACAGCAGGAGAGCAAGTCGGAATTGCGCACTGTATCGGTGCGAACACAAAATCAGCGAAAGGTGTAGCGCCAGTTAAAGCGATGCTTTCTGCGGGTTTAACTGTCGGTTTAGGTACAGACGGTCCAAGTAGTGGCAACACTTTAGACCTCTTTGCACAAATGAAGCTATTTGCCAATTTTCATAAAACCTTTGAAAAAGATCGTGCGCTTTTCCCAGCGAAGGAAATTGTCCGTTTAGCCACTAGAGGTGGGGCGGAATTGTTAGATTTTAAAGAAACTGGCCAGCTTGTTGTAGGGAACAAGGCAGATTTTATTATCGTTGAGACGCAGTCTGTGAATATGTTTCCGATTTTTGATCCTTATTCTGCCTTAGTCTATTCAGCGAATGCTTCCAATGTGGCTCATGTGTGGGTGGATGGCAGACAGCTCGTACGTGATCATCAGTTAGTCCATCATGACTTAAAACAAATCAAAGCGGACCTCTATGAACAAATGGGGCAATTTGTGTTTGAAGCAAAGCGAAGGATGTAAGAAGCAAACCGAATAGGAAGTGGGACATTAGTCCTCTCCCACCACCTAAAACCGAATAAACGGCGGGAGCAGAAGTAACCTCTTCGGAAATAAGGCGCCATCCACAAAAATTTGAAGAACAATTTTCGTGGATGGCGCCTTATTTCTCGAGGCTAAACACTTCTGTCCCGACCTCTATTCGGCATATCTTTGGCGATAACGAATTTTTGTGCATTGTCTGATTCAGCTTTTGATATAAGAAGTAACTATGTTTGTTTTTCTAAGATTTCTTTCGTTAATCGTTTCGCGGTAGGTGTCACTGCAAGTCCGCCTTCTGCGGTTTCTTTGAAAATCGAAGGCATTTGTCTGCCCACTTGGTACATGGCAGCGACTACTTCATCAGGTGGGATCACGCTTTCGATGCCAGCTAAAGCCATATCAGCTGAGATGAATGCTTGTGACGAACCTAAAGCATTTCTTTTAACGCAAGGGACTTCGACGAGACCAGCTACAGGATCGCAGATCAAACCCATCATATTTTTAAGCGTGATTGCCACAGCTTGGGCGGCTTGGTGAGCTGTGCCGTTTTTCGCACAAACCAAGGCAGCGGAAGCCATCGCACTCGCCGATCCGACTTCTGCTTGACAACCACCTTCAGCCCCGCTGATCGATGCGTTGTTTGCAATGACCAAGCCAAAAGCGCCAGCTGTAAATAAGAAGTCGAGTTGTTGTTCATGGGTTAATTGCAAACGATCACGTACGGCCATCAAGACACCAGGGACAACTCCTGCGCTGCCCGCAGTAGGCGTTGCGCAGATCAATCCCATTTTGGCATTGACTTCGTTCACAGCAATCGCATTACGAACCGCGGTCAAGATTGTTTCGCCACTAAGGAAATCAGCGTGAGAAAGATAGTTGTCCATCTTTTTGGCATCGCCGCCAGTAATTCCTGTGACAGAAGTTACGCCGGCATTTCCTTCTGCGATAGATTGTTCCATCACGAGTAGATTCTTTTCCATGATCTTGATGATCTGCTCACGAGAACGACCGCTCATCTCCATCTCAACTGCGATCATCAATTCGGCAACGCTAGGGTAGTCTTGTGCTTGTTGGACTAATTCTTCAATTGATAAAAACATACCTCGTCTGCTCCTTTACTCGAAATAATTGACACTGTCAATATTTGGTAACTGTTTTAGTTTTTTTACGGTATCTTCTACTTGAGGATCGTCCACTTCCATGATCATAATGGCATTTTCGCCTTTTGACTCACGAGTAACTGTCATTGTACCGATATTGGTGTTGGTTTCTGAAAGAATATTGGTGACTTTAGCAATCATGCCAGGAACGTCTTGGTGGACGATGATCAAGGTTGGTGTTCCCATGCTTAATGAAATCTTGAAGCCGTTCAATTCAGAAATCTGGATGTTGCCCCCACCAATTGAGATGCCTGTAACCGAAAGCTTTCGACTGCCTTTTTTCAACAACATTTTGACGGAATTAGGATGATCGGCTTTTTCACTTTTAGGTACGAATAATACTTCCATACCTGCTTCATGAGCCAACCTTAACGAATCTGCTAAACGAGAATCATCAGGTTCCATGCCTAATAATCCTCCAACTAAGGCAATATCAGTACCATGTCCACGATAGGTTTTGGCAAAAGACTCATATAGGTAGATGTCAACAGAATCTGGTTGATCGCCAAAAATACTACGGACGATCTTTCCGATTCTTGCTGCTCCAGCGGTATGCGAACTGCTCGGTCCAATCATGACAGGACCAATAATATCAAATACACTTCTGTATTTTAGATCTTTCATTATTTCACCTCATTAGAATAGAAGAACTTATTTATTATATATATTATGTATTAGGTTCATACAGGCGTAAGTTTAGCATAAATAAGCGATTTATAAAGAGATTTCTTCACGTTTTAACCAGATATTTAGCTTTTTTTTGGATAAAGGTGAAAATAATCAGAAAAAATTGTTGAAAAAAAAGAATAATTTGCTATACTGTATCAGTGTGCATTCGTTATGTACATGATATGTCAATTGATTTTAAGATCAATTGACAATACGTGGGAGGAGAAATATGCATCTCCAATTAACCACATCACGGACTTAAGGAGGTATGTCTCGTGGCAAAGAAAGTAGAAAAAATCGTTAAATTGCAAATTCCTGCAGGTAAAGCAACTCCAGCTCCCCCAGTAGGTCCTGCACTAGGTCAAGCGGGTATCAATATCATGGGATTCACAAAAGAATTCAATGCTCGTACAGCTGATCAAGCAGGTTTGATCATCCCAGTTGTGATTTCTGTATACGAAGACCGTTCATTCACATTCGTTACAAAAACACCACCAGCTGCAGTATTATTGAAAAAAGCAGCGAAAATCGAAAAAGGTTCAGGCGAACCAAACAAAAATAAAGTTGCTAAAGTTTCTAGCGATCAAGTAAAAGAAATCGCTGAATTAAAAATGGAAGACCTAAACGCAGCTAACGTTGAAGCAGCAATGCGCATGGTTGAAGGAACTGCACGAAGCATGGGGATCACTGTAGAATAATCTGCACCCTAAGAAAGTAGCTTCTCAGTTGGCCCTGTATTGAAAGGTATAGGACACGTGGGAGGTACAACCGTTATAACCACAATCAAGGAGGAACCAAAATGGCTAAAAAGAGCAAAAAAATGCAAGAAGCATTGAAAAAAGTGGATTCAAGTAAAGTTTATTCTGTCGCTGAAGCAGTAGCATTAGCGAAAGAAACAAACATTGCAAAATTTGATGCAACAGTTGAAGTTGCATACCGTCTAAACGTAGACCCTAAAAAAGCAGACCAACAAATTCGTGGAGCTGTTGTATTACCAAACGGAACTGGTAAAACACAAACTGTTTTAGTATTTGCTAAAGGAGACAAAGCAAAAGAAGCTGAAGCAGCTGGTGCAGACTTCGTTGGTGACGACGACATGGTTCAAAAAATCCAAAACGGATGGTTTGACTTTGACGTAGTTGTTGCAACACCTGACATGATGGCTACTGTTGGTCGTCTAGGACGTGTATTAGGACCTAAAGGCTTAATGCCAAACCCTAAAACTGGTACTGTAACAATGGACGTAACAAAAGCAATCAACGAAGTAAAAGCTGGTAAAGTAACTTACCGCGTTGACAAAGCTGGAAACATCCACGTACCAATCGGTAAAGTTTCTTTCGACAACGAAAAATTAGTTGAAAACTTTGCTGCGATCCATGATGTATTAGTGAAAGCTAAACCATCTGCAGCTAAAGGTCAATACATGAAAAACATTACTGTAACAACAACATTTGGACCTGGTATCCATGTAGACCAAGCTTCTTTCTAATCCAACGATTAGGACGTTGATTGATCCAACTGAAAAATAATTCTTGACTCAACTAGTTTAGCGTGCTAAGCTAGTTGAGGTTAATAATTAACTTGTACCGAAGACAGTAGGTGGCTTAGCCTTAATTTCCTACCGAGGACGTTTATTGAATATATTCAATAGTCCCTCTATGTCTACGGTGGCATAGAGTTTTTTGTTGTGAATCACTAAGAACGAAGTGATTAGATGATGAACAATACTCGTTGAGTTGAGCGAAAGGAGTTTCCTTTCGAGCGCAAGCGAGTAGAATCACTAAGAACGCAGTGATTAGATGAGGCACAAACGATTCAGTCGTAAAAAACTCTTCCATCAAAATTCAGGAGGTGAAACTCAAAAATGAGTGAAGCAATTATCGCAAAAAAAGCAGCAATCGTTGACGAAGTAAGTGCAAAATTTACAGAAGCAGCTTCTGTAGTCGTAGTTGACTACCGTGGATTAACTGTTGATGAAGTAACACGCTTACGTAAACAACTTCGTGAAGCTAACGTTGAAATGAAAGTTATCAAAAACTCAATCCTTTCACGTGCAGCTAAAAAAGCCGGCCTAGACGGCATGGACGAAGTTTTCACTGGCCCTACAGCCGTTGCATTCAGTAACGAAGACGTAGTAGCACCAGCGAAAATCATGGACGAATTTGCTAAAGATGCAAAAGCATTAGAAATCAAAGGCGGTATCATCGAAGGTAAAGTATCTACATTGGAAGAAATCACAGCATTGGCAAAATTGCCAAACCGCGAAGGACTTCTATCTATGTTGCTATCTGTACTACAAGCGCCAGTCCGCAACGTGGCTTACGCTGTCAAAGCAGTCGCAGACAAAGAAGATGGAGATGCAGCTTAATCGCCGCATAGCATAAACAATAAATAAAAAAAGAACATTTAAAATGGAGGAAACAAAAATGGCATTGAACATTGAAAACATCGTTGCTGAGTTAAAAGAAGCAACTATCCTAGAACTTAACGACCTAGTTAAAGCTATTGAAGAAGAATTTGGCGTATCTGCTGCTGCTCCTGTAGCTGCAGTTGCTGCTGGTGGCGGTGCTGCTGCTGAAGAACAAACTGAATTCACTGTAGAATTAACTGCAGCTGGAGACCAAAAAGTTAAAGTTATCAAAGCAGTTCGTGAAGCAACTGGCTTAGGCTTGAAAGAAGCTAAAGCTGTAGTTGATGGCGCTCCTGCACCAGTTAAAGAAGGCGTTTCTAAAGAAGAAGCTGAAGAATTAAAAGCTAAACTTGAAGAAGTTGGCGCTTCTGTAACAGTTAAATAATTTTATTGATTTTTGATCGGCTAAAAACCTTATTGATTAAGGTTTTTAGCCTTTTTTTGTTTCTTGAAATGCGCTGTGTTTCTAGTATAACTCGTGGCAACATAAGTAAAAACGTAAAAACCATTTGATCATGAGTAGTAGCAGGAAAGAAAGATGTTCATCAAGTCTATTGCTAAAACTTATTCGTGATTAGATATAGTTGGCGATAGATGATAGTAGCTAAAAGGAATTTGGGTACGTGTATAATCTTCTTGTAACTCAACTATTATCCAGAAGCGTTCTGGTAGTGTTTTTGTATAAAAAAAACGACTCAAAATGAGTCGTTTCAGATTGTAGACAAAGTACTTATTTAGGCTCTTTGTCAATAAGGACTGATGAGTTGCGAAAAATTAAATCTGGGTCAGAATGAACCTCATTCTGGCTCAGATTTTTTGTTATCTAACATTGATTAATCGATTGGTCAAAAAGATTCTAATTTTCATGTTCTCAAATGATCTAAAACCGTAGGATACTCGTTTCATCGTTTTTATGTGGGTATTCTTTGCTTCTATTTTTCCATTGGAGTAAGGATAAATCATCGC